>Ga0214923_10001740_pt1 | contig 30295 bp, 45 predicted proteins | sample LL1510_MetaG_FD_177993 | JGI IMG/M metagenome (GOLD analysis project Ga0214923, IMG submission 177993) | Freshwater microbial communities from Lake Lanier, Atlanta, Georgia, United States - LL-1510 | ecosystem: Environmental > Aquatic > Freshwater > Lake | place: USA: Georgia | collected...
AAGCATCCGATGATGTGAAAGACTACACGGGCGGCGGCATAGGCGCATTAGTCCGAAAAGGCGCAGGCAAACTTCTAAAAAAGATGGGCGGCGGTGAAGACGAAAACCCCATACTGAAGTCTCTCACACTCCTCAGCTCACTTGAGACTGGACTAAGCCAGCTACCCACGATCGTAGAGAATGAGACTGAATTCGACATCAGCCAGCAAAAGGAGGCAGCCGAAACCAACACTGGTACCACGGGAAGTCCAGCAGCTGGTGCACCTCCTGATAAAGAAGGTGCAAAGAAGCCAGCAGACGGGAAGGAGAAAAAAGCAGGTGAGACATTTCCTGAAAACTCGATCGGCGGCAAGGCAGCTGATGACGCTGCCCGTAAGAGATTAGCAAAGACACTCTTGAAAGCATTCGTCACTCCGAAAGGTGTGTGGGGCAAGATTGCTTCACTATTCGGCAAGGGTTCAATGCCTTACTTCGACAATACCAGCATGCAGAAATTCATCAAGGGTCTGATGACTGCCGACATCGAGACGGTCAAAGAGTTGATGTCAGTGTCAGCAGGAAGTGTCGATTCTACTAAGAAAGCAATGACTGCTGCCCAAGACATGGCCCGAGCTCAACAGTCTGGTGGTGGCGAGGAAGGCAAAGCGAAACCGCGTCCCGTACAGTCACCCGAGGGATTGGCCCAGGCGTTGGCTGCAGCGAACGCGAAGGCGAAGGGCAAAGACACAGGAGAAGCACAGGCTACTGCCCAGGAGAATCCCAAGAAGTTCACCGCTGCTCTGGTCGACGACCTGTCGAAGAAATCAGGAGTCCCTCCTGAGAATGTCAACAAGGTGTTGTCAGCACTCATCAAGGCCAACAAACTGAAGACTACTTTCAAGGTGGTCGAAGAAGGCGTGTCCCGTGAACACTCCACCCTATCGGCCTCCGATGTGTATCGAGCGCAGAGACTATACCTTGAGAGCGGAGGGTCGTCGCGGCGATGGGCGCAATTGCTTGTTGAAGAAACTAACTTGAGCAACGGTGCCATCGTGAAAGCCGCCGTTGGTGTAGGAATACAGACAGAAGCTGAGTTCAATTCTGAGATTGAAGATCTCAAGAAGGGCCGCGGCAAGATAGCCGAGAAGCTATCGGTAACACAAAGACTTATTATAAATGAGAGAAATAACAAAGGAAAAGGCAGAAAAAAAGGTAACCCTAAGGCACCTGACAATGCAGAAGCACTCACTAAAGCCACTCGCGAGAAAGAAGCCGCAGAGAAAGAGGCAACGACGGCAAAGGCAGAGGCAGAGAAACTGGCACGCGAACTCAAGGGTGACAGAGAAAAATTCGATGAATTCTACAAGATTCTTGCTAGATCGATGAATATTGACCCAGAAGAATTCTATAAAAACATGAAAAATAATGGAATCGAAAAGACCATCTCTGCAGCGATGGCACAGAATGCTGGGGCCGTAGAAAAAGCAAAGAAAGAGGCTGGGCTTGAGACTGAACCTAGCAAAGAAGGCGGTAAGCATGAAGCTCTTGCTGCAGAGCTCGTGAAGAGTCTGAAAGACGTCGAACCCAAAGAGATCACCGCTGTCCTCGACGCTCTGCCGCCATACCTAATGGCAGAATCCCGTCGCAGGAGACTCGTTGAAGCTCGTCGTGTAAAGTTCAACTAGTTTGTTGTAGCATCGATGCATGACGCCCGAGAAAGACGCAGCGCTCTGCAACAAGTATCCACAGCTGTTCTCACTCCGCAACGATACGGGGGCAAGTGCTCCCATCGGGTGGGGCATCGAATGCGACGACGGGTGGTATGACATGATCGACACCCTATGCTACCAGATCCAGCAGCACGTCGAGCACCTGCAGTATCAGGACTCACGTCTTCCGGAAGACCAGCGGTCTGATCGACAAGTACGAGTCCTCCAGGTGAAAGAGAAGTTTGGAGGCCTTCGTTTTTACGTGTCAGGTGCTGATGATTTCGTCGACGGCCTCGTCAGGATGACAGAGTCACTCTCGTACAAGACCTGTGAGTCATGCGGTGCCCGTGGCACTTCCCGCAAGAGTGGGTGGATCAAAGTGCTTTGCGACGGCTGTGCGTCCGCGCGGAGCACCACGTGAAGACTCTCACGTGGTGTACTGACATCCACCTCGACTTCTTGCATGGAGATCCGAACCGTAGCGTTCTGCGGGAGTTCATCCAACCTTTAGCTGATAGTGCGGACGGGTTCGTCATCACGGGAGATCTGACGATCTCATCCCTCTTGCCGCTACACCTCCAGGCCCTTGACAAGCTCGGAAAGCCCGTCTACTTCGTCTTGGGCAACCATGATTTTTATGGCGGTGTTTTCGATGAAGTGCGTCAGGACGTAATCGATACGTGTGACGAATCAAATAATCTCAGGTACCTCACGTCTGAGGTCAAGCCCATCTCGATTACACCCAGTACCGCTATCGTCGGTGCTGATGGTTTTTACGACGGAGGGTATGGACAACCGTATCGCAGTGGGATTGTTATGTCCGACTGGGTAAAGATCCGCGACTTCTCCCTCACGGGAGCAGTCACCCCTGCTCACAATGGATTCAATATCAACATGGAGGTTGTGCTCAACGTCGCTCGGCGACAAGCTGATTTGTCAGCCGACCACGTCCATCGGCTAGCGTCCGCTGCCGCGACTACACACCAACTTGTCCTGATCGTGACTCACGTTCCGCCCTTCCCAGAGCTCCACGTCCACGGCGGCAAGGGATCAACTCCCTATGGGATTCCATGGTACACATCGAGAACGATGGGCGAGGCTCTGCTCGACCTCGCCCGCGCAAATCCCAATACACGGTTTGAGGTCTTGTGTGGCCACACTCACTCTTCGTCGTCGCGCCAGTTCACAGACAACATGAGCTGCCATGTCGGTCATTCAGAGTATGGTAACCCACGTCCCGCTGGTCAGCTTCAAGTGCCATAGCTGTACAGACAGAGCAACAGGTGGTATAATCTCGAGGATGAAGGTTGAGAGGCTCGAGGGTGGAGTTGCAATCTGCGGTGACAGCACTTCAAGTGAGGTGATTGATCAGATCCGCGTCGAGTTAGCCAATGAACCTTTGAAGCTCGTCGCCACTGACCCTCCATACGGCAACGTGGTCGACGAGAAATGGGATAAGTGGAGTGATACACAGAAGTCGTTCACTGACTGGATGATCGGGTGGACCAACGCCTACATCGATCTTCTGACAACCGGCGGTGCAATGTATGTATGGGGCGGCTGGGGAGTCGACGGCTTTCGCCCGTTCTTCGAATACGCTTCGAGGATTGAGAAGGAGTCACCTCTCAAGATCGCAAATTTCATTACGTGGTCCAAGCGGCGTGCTTATGGTGTTCAACACAACTATCTGTCGACTCGCGAGGACATGATCTACATGGTAAAAGGCAACCCAAAGAGACCTGCCACCTTCAACATACCCCTGCTTGATACAAAGCGTGGGTATGCAGGATATGATACTAAATACCCAGCAAAGAGTGAATTCTATCGCCGCACGAGTGTGTGGACTGATATAACAGAGATCATGAGTGGTAAGGTGCACCCTACACAGAAGGCTCTTCGGGTCGTCGAGATTCCGATAGAGGTAAACACTAACCCAGGCGACTGGGTCGTTGATCCGTTTGCTGGGTCAATGACAACTGCACACGCTGCGCGTAAGTTGGGTCGTCGTTGGATTTGCGTCGAAAGAGACGAAAAGATATTTGATGCTGCGATTGCTGAATTGAATAGTGGAGCTCGCAAGAGATGAACGAGGTACGACACTGCACAGCGATGGACCTCCTGTCATCCCTTGACGACAGCAGCGTGGACATGGTGTATACTGATCCGCCCTTCGGCACCGGCGACACCCAGACGATGGATCGCAAGTCCAACGGGATGACGGTCTCGAAAATATCCTATAGTGATAGGCACAATGATTATCTTGAATTTCTGAGCGACCATCTGTGTGCCCTGCATCGAGTCCTCAGACCGACCGGTACCATGTACCTCCACCTCGACTGGCGCTGGGCTCACTATGCGAAGGTCCTGTGCGATGAGTTCTTCGGTCGGGGGAACTTCCTCAATGAGATCATCTGGAGCTATAACTTTGGAGGTCGGGGCAAGGACCGCTTCCCACAGAAGCACGACACGATCCTCGTCTACACCCGGGAGCAAGGCAAGCACACGTTCAACTGGGACGCAATCGATCGGGTGCCGTATGCCGCTCCCGAGCTTCAATACGTGGGCCGCTCGAAGGAGGAGGCCGAGAAGCGGATTGCAGAGGGTCAGGTGCCCACCGACGTGTGGTCTATGTCGATTGTAGGTACAGCATCGAAGGAGCGTCTCGGTTATCCAAACCAGAAACCTGTCAAGTTGATAAAGAGGGCGATAGTCGCTTCATCTAATCCTGGTGAACTGGTGATCGATCCCTTTGCAGGTAGCGGCACGACGGCTGCAGCTGCCCTTGAGTCAGGTCGTCAATTCATTGTATCAGATTCATCACTCGATGCGATTGAGGTGATGAAGAAGAGATTCGCAAACAATTCAAACGTCAGGTTCTCCTAATAGTTATGAGCATGTTTCTCGCACCCAAACGGCTCCGGAGTGGTCAGAAGGTCGCAATCGTCGCCCCATCAGGTCCCGTCATTACTGAAGAAGTAATGACGGGTATGGACATAATCCGTGAATGCGGCCTTACACCCGTACTCGGACCATGTGTCAAGAACCTCAAGACCGTCGCCGCCCACGCTGCATCCGTCAAGGACCGTGCCGACGAGCTCAACTGGGCCTTCGGCAATCCCAACATTGCTGCCGTCATCGGGGCAGTGGGCGGCGAGGGCGCCGCAGCGGTGCTGCCCTTCCTGGACTATGACATGATCCGGAAATCTCGTAAGGCATTCCTCGGTATGTCCGACCTCACCTCGATCAACACGGGAATCCTGGTGCGGTCAGGTCTCATCTCATTCAACTGCCAGACTCCATCGATTCGCCTTGACAAGGGCCGCAAGATCCAGGAAGCCGACACACAGTCCTTCAAGCTTACACTTGAACTCCTCAAGTCAGATCAGAACTGGGGTGATCGACCCTTCCACTTTAATCCGCATTTCCCACGTTGTGTGTCACCCGGTATCTCAGAGGGCATCGCAGTAGGTGGAAACCTGGACACATTCGTACACCTGCTGGGTACACCCTTCATGCCTGACCCTGCAGGCACGATCCTGTTTATTGAGGATGTCCACAAGAGCGGTATTGAGATCTCACGAGAGTTGCTCCACCTGAGGTTGGCGGGGTGGTTCAATCAAACATCGGGGATAGTAGTGGGTGAATTTGAAGACGTACCAAAACAGTCTGAACCCAAAGTTCCTGATCCTGAAGATGTACTCATAGAGTATTTCTCTCATGGACCTCCTTGCACCTATGGATACAGCTTCTCACACGGTCCCCATACATCTCCGATACCGATAGGAGCCAACTGTCACGTCAACGCTGACACAGGTGAGGTATCTTTTGATTTTTGTATGGCGCCATGAGGGTGTTGCTCCTCAACTCTGACTGGTCACCACTCAATTTTGTATCATGTGCCCGCGGGCTTAAATTACTTCTCACGGGTCGTGCAGAGATAATATCTCTGGGAGAGGGTCCAAGCATCTGGGACTTCAAGTACACCACTCCCACAAAGACGTTCGATGCTCCTGCGACGATCCGTCTTACAGAGCGTGTGACGCGGAAGTATACATCACCACGTTTTCGAAAGCGAGTCCTCTTCAACCGTGATAACTGGCAATGTCAGTACTGCGGTGTGAAGCTTGATTGGCACTCGATTACGATCGATCATGTCACACCTCGATCTCGCGGTGGTACGACTTGCTGGAAGAACTGCGTCGCAGCCTGTAAGAAGTGCAATTCCAAGAAGGGTTCAAGATCGCTCGCCGAGAGTGGGTTGCAGCTGAGACATCTCCCGACAGAACCCAAGATACACCACTTCTGGGAGTTCAAAGAGCTAGCTCCCACCTGGCATCCAGATTGGGTCTATTTCTTCGGAGATAATAATAGTTACAAGACATGAGGGTTACCATAGGACAATTACGCAGATTAATCAGAGAGTCTCTGGGAGGCTCTCGGCCTGAGGAGTCCTATAGTATTGAGCTCCTGGACGACCCGCATTGGAACACCCCGAGTGTCTATGTCGCCGACGACATCAAGGAAAAGATTAAGAAATGGGCGATTGATATGAAGTTGTACACCAAGTAGTGTATTTTTCGTCTATCTCCATACTTAGATGACAGGAGTCTTTTAATATGCAACTGAAGCTTGAGGCATTACAGCGTGTCGTGAAGCAGACGCTGAAGGAAGAGAAGGGGAATGTCGCCCTCCGCGACGCCCTCTTCAAGCTATTTGGCCCAGCAGTCGCCGTCTCTTCAAGTATCGAGAGAATAGCTGAAGCTGCCAATGAACAGCTCGACGTTTATGAGGCCACGGGTCGAATGCCGCGATTCGATGATTCAGAGCTCCGTCTACTCCTCCCGGCCACCCGTAGCAAGATCGCTGAAGTGCGTAAGATAGCAGCAAGAATTCTTCCTGAAGGCGTGATCGTCCGTCTTGTGTCCGATCCGTCTTCCTCTGTCCGCTGCGCAGCTGCAAAGAGACTGCCGCACAAGGTCGTCCTTGAGGGTGTTCGTCGTTACCCGGGTGATGATCAACTTAGGACGATCTCCCGTGCAAAACGCATCTCCGAGGCGGGTCTTCCCAATCCGAAACCTGAGACTGAGCCATTTGATCTGTATGGTGAAGAGCCCATGGGTGACGCTGCAAAGACCCGTAAGGACCTCGAGCTCACTGATGGTTGGTATGAGCGGTTAGCGTCAAAGCTGTGCAAAGAATACGGCGCCAACCTCGAGGGGCAGTGGGAAGAGATCTTGGCGTCAAATGTCGCATCCAGCACGTATGCTACCACAGGTGTTAAGATAGACCGTGACAGATTGCTTAAGTGCATCTACGACTGCTTAGAGGAGAGAGAGAAGAAAGTACTCGATGAAGGCTCCCTCAGCTCGATCATTGGTCGTCTTCGCAAGGAAGCGATACTTGAGGAATCGCTAGCAGCACCGGCAATGCCAATCATCGAAGAGAAGAATGATCCACTCGATGCATTGCTTGAAGCCGAGATCTCGTCTTCTCAATACGTCGAACTTGCAGAGCAGATCTTCAGGATCCGCAAGTCTACGGTCCCCGCCGGCATCAAGAAGTATCGGATCGGTGAAGGCAAGCTCGTCGAGACGATGATCCCTGTCAAAGGCACGATCCCACAGGGCACTACGACCGTGAAGATGGAGAGGGCTCTCGACAGCTACGTGAAGCACTGGAACGGACAACAGGACATGAGGGGTGAACCCTATCGTTTGTCGTGGAACCCACGCTTCGACGACGTCAACCTCGTCGGATTTTCATTGGAGCTGAAGTGATGAAGAAGCGACTCGTTGAGACCCTGGAGATGGTTCTGGTCACAGAGCCCAACACCAATATCATTGTTGACAACATGTTATCAGAGTGGGGAAATGTCAACTATGCCCACCTCTCAGTGCTTCTAGCCCACCTAAAGTTTCTATACTCGGTGCATCAGAACCACCACTGGATCACGAAGGGCGATCCGTTCTACGGCGACCACCTTCTTTTTCAGAGGCTCTATGAGTCGACCCTTGAGGACATCGATTCCGTCGCAGAGAAGGCAATAGGCCTAGGATCCACCGCAAACGTCGATCTCGTCCTGCAGACAGCTCAGCTTCAAAAGCTGGTCCAGGGTTACGGCATGACCTCGACCCTACCCCAGCCCACAGAGCTGGCGAAGCGGTCCTACCTCGCTGAGATGAACTTTCTCAAGGTTGCAGCATATTTAGCAGAGTGCCTCAAGGAGTGTGGGCTAATGACCCGCGGTCTTGATAACCTGCTTGCAGGAATCGAGGACAAGCACGAATCGAACATCTACCTACTGAAACAAAGGATACTACCACGATGAAGATCACGACATCACAGCTCCGCCGCATCATCGCAGAGGAAGTCAAAAGCAGCCTCAACGAAGCCACCCGCACCCCCGATACCCTTATCGAGGACCTAGAGTCAATGCAGGCAGGGCAGAAGATTACAAACGTCCGCCTCGATCGCGGCGGCCGATGCACCATCTTTAAGGTAGGCCAAGACGGCCGCCGCCGAGCTCGCGGCGCTGTGCCTGCATACATTGTGATGTGGGATGATGGTCGACTCGAGGCTTGCTACAACGCCGACGAAGTCTACGGCTTCCTAGGCCCCTTCGCATATTGAGAAAAGAGGAGTTCGATAAAGTCATGAAGATCACAGCAACACAGCTCCGCCGCATCATCAAGGAAGAGGTCAATTCTGCCATGAACGAGTCGGTCGCCGGCAGTGCTGCTGTCGAAGATCTAGCCGTCCTAATCGAATCTCAGTACTCAGGATTACTATATGACATGCAGGCAACAGACTGGAGCGACCCACGCCTCGTTAGAGCAGTACAGTCGAGGATCTCTTCTCTGGTGCCTGCAGCTCTTGAAAGGCTCTCGGGAAAATCATGAAACTCACGGCCACGCAATTACGCAAGATCATCAAAGAAGAAGCTCAGAAGTCGACCCTCAGAGAGGCGGACGTTTCTCCCGTCCTCTTCTACACCAAGAAGAAGCAATCACTTATTGCAGCCCTCAAGCATCTCTACAATGCCGCCGAAGTGTTGCAACAGCTCAGTGAGATGGAGGTGGCGATGGCCGGTGAAGAAGACGCCGACGTCCGCAGCGCGGCGATGGACCTGGATTCACTCACATCGTTTGTTGAGGACATCAGAAGCGCAACTGACTCGATGGTATTGGCGGGGAGCCGCAAATGAAACTCACGGCATCACAACTCCGCCGCATCATCAAGGAAGAGGTCGCAGCAGCAATGTCTGGCGGTGAACACGCTGCCGATTGCAACTTCGGAGAAGATGACAAGTTCATTTGTGACACATGCGGTCGTGAAGTCTGCTATTGTCAAGGTGGTGACGACGACATGCCCAATACTTGCAGTGATTGCTGGGCAGACGCACATAGAATGGAGCAGATTAGATGAAAATCACAACATCACAACTTCGTCGCATCATCAAGGAGGAAGTCCAGAAGGCACTCCTCGAGACGCGAGACCCAGAGGTCCTCGGTCCTTCTTCTCCCGATGCCGGTCCTCCGTGCGACCACTGTGGCAGCGACAACACAACACTGGAGGAACCCATGCCTTCGATGGCGGGATACGGTTCTGATCAGTCCTGGACTTGCAACGACTGCGGTGAGACTTCGTTCTCGACCCCGTCACTATGATGAATAGAAGCAAAAAGGACACGACAATGAAGATCACACCCGCGCAACTTCGTAAGCTCATCAAGGAAGAGATGGCCACCGCCCTCGGAGGCAAGGATCCCCAGCGCTTCCTCCACGGATTCGAGTCGGGTCATCCGATGGATGATGAGGGCTACATGATCAAGTCTCGGATGGCCGACGTCAAGGAGATGGCTGAGACAATCTGTGGCATGCTTGATAGCGGAGACCAGCTTCCAGCTTGGGTCCAGGACCTGGTGGCCTCGGCGCACACTGATCTCGAACACGTCAAGGACTATCTTGAAGGCGATGAGAAGCTTCGGGGTCACAAGGCGGGTCAATCTGCTAACAAGCTCATGATGCCCGTCGGCGAGTCACGTCGCCGCCGTAAGGGTCTGCGGCTTGCAGAGGGTCATGCACGCATCACTCAAGAGGAGTTCGCTGCGTGGAAGAGCGGAGACTGGGGTTTCGTCTCGGAGCACGACGGTGGCGGGCCTCGTCGCGGCAGAGGTGGCACCGGTGCAATTCCTTCTGATCCCAAAGAGTTGAGAGACTACATCGTTCGAAACTATGAGGGTCACTGCTCTGACCTCGGATGTGACGATGTCAGCGATCCCGAGTTTAAGCAATACGTGGGCGATCAACTCGCTGGTCTTGTCGACCACGATACCCTTCGCGCTGCACTAAAACTTCTTTGATGTCAGGCCGTCCATGACGTCATCGCCGAGGCACTGCCAGGCGGCGTCTTGAGACTTGGGTTTCCCAGTGTATACACGTAATTCAAACGTGTAGCCGCTGGGAGTGCGCTTTACTTCATACCTGCAGCCCTTGTTTTTCTGCACTGCAGACTCGATCACCGAGCCGACAGCATATGCATCAGCCTTCGGTACTTCAAACCCTAGGTATCCTTCAGGCTTTGCATCTGAGCCCATGGCAAGTTTTTTGAACTTGGCGCGGTCCCAAGGAAGATACCAAGTCGGATCGCTGTGGAGGATTCTGTTCCCGTTCTCGGTATCGATCAGTTCAAGGCCTCCCTTCCTGATCTGTCGAGCGTCTTCGACCAAGTTGCTGTATGCCTCATCGACTTCTTCATCAGACTTGTAGTGACCGCTGCAAGACGGCAGGGTCGTATATCCAAGGGAGTTGAGGCCCAGTGACAAGAGCCTTATCGGAGGATCCAGAGTTGCGTCTAGAAATTGGGCGTCTAAATCAGATGAGGGTAACACCCTCGGAGTGTGATAATACCAGTCCGTGTGTCTCGGTGACATGTACCACTGTTTCCCAGGCATGTCACGGTACTTGACTGTTTGGACTGATATCGGCTGTCTCTGCATGGTGCTCGACTCAGCGCTTCTTCTTGGGCTTGATGCCCTTGCCCTTCATCCACCACGCCAGGGCCCATGGATTATCGACGCTCGTATCTTTCTTGAGTGACTTGACGACTTTCTCATAACCCGGGGGAGCGACCTCCTCCATGTCTGCCTTAATGTCCTGCCCCTCGTCCATGTGTGTGCTGCCGTCTTGATTCATGCTGCACTCACACTCTACTTCATTCATGCCGCATTCACTGCAGACTTCGTCCATCTCGTTCATGCCGCACTCACAGGTTCCGCCGATTTCCATCATGCTGCACTGAGAGCACTGTGCGCCCTCTGCAAGTCTGGGTCTCTGGATCCGTGTGCCGGGCATCGAGTCAGCACCTGGCCATTCCTCGTCACACCCACACGATCCCGCTACTGCAAACATACCGCAGTCCGGACAAATGCCTGCCTTTTGGGTGCGTGCTCCGGCCGGTGGATTACCGGCATACATACCGATTGGATCGCCAAACACTTCCTGGATTTTTCTACGGATGTCTCTTCTCATGATGCAGTACGTATGCTGTTGTACTCTACTTTGTTAGAGAGTAGGATTAGATCCATGCAAGAAGACCGTCTAGCGCAGATGCTGCAACTCCGCGAAAGTTTCATGAAAGAACTTGCCACAGTGGTTCCTGCTGTCCTACAAGAGTGGCCTGTCGATATCACATCGAAGGGCGGACAACAGGCGGTTCGAGAGTCGGTGCTGAAGGGTGTCGAGGAGATGTTCGAGGCACTGGCACATTTGAAGAACTCGAAGGCACATCGTCTCACTGAAGTGAAAGACTTCGACCACGAAGCTTTCCTTGAGGAGTACGTCGATGCTCTCAACTACTTCCTGTCAGTCCTCGTCATGCTGGGGGTCGACAGCGAACAGTTGTACTCAGCGTATGTGCGGAAGGACGAGATCATCCGTGACCGCTTGAAGAAGAAGTACTAGTGATAAAACCCGTATGCGTATAGTGAACCGCATACTATCTCTGGAGGCAGAGATGAAGATCACTACAACAAATTGTGAAGTGTGCAAAATTCGTTTTTTCTGTATTAGTGTCTTATTGAAAGAGTGAAGAATGCCTGACCAAAAAGTCCGTGACGAAAAGAAACCAACAAAGTTTGTAAGCGTTCATTCTCATTCAGGATTTTCAACATATGATGGACTCGATTATCCTCAAGAACACATCGACTATGTAGTCGAGAACGGGATGGACGCCTGGTCGCTCACGGACCACGGCCACATGAATGGCTTCGGGCATGCCTATCTCCACGCCGAGAAGATCAAGAAGGCGGGTGTCAACTTCAAGTTCATCCCGGGATGTGAGATGTATATCCACCCCGATCTCAATCAGTGGAGGCGTGACCTCGAGGCGTCCAAGACGAAACCGCTGGTCGACGAATCGATCTTGACTCCGATCACGGCAGTCGTCGATGGAGACGACGAGACGGTCGACCTCGGCACTGAAGACGCCACTCTCACGATCGAGAACGAGGATGAGACCAAGTCGGGTAAGTACAACGATCCCGTCAAGCGTCGACATCACCTAGTCGTCCTGCCGAAGACGTCGATCGGCCTCCAGCGCCTCTTCCATCTCGTCTCACGGGGCTACCTCGAGGGATTCTATCGATTCCCTCGCATCGATTATTCGATGTTGAAGGAGGCCGCAAAGGGCGGACACTTGATGGTGTCCACCGCCTGCTTGACAGGAGACGTAGAGCTCATAACAAATAGAGGTCTAGAGAATTTGTTTTCTGTCGTAGAAAGATTCAATAACGGCGATGACGTTTTGGTTTTATCTTATAACGAAAAAACCCAGCTCAAAGAATTCAAAAAAGTTTCTTGGGCAGCCATGACAAGAAAAAACGCAAAGTTGCTAAGAATTAAGCTGAAGGATGGAAAAAGCGTGACTCTAACACCGGATCACAAAGTTTTCACTAATCTAGGATGGATGGAAGCTCAAGATCTGAGTAAACATAAAGGGATTCAAATTCTCACTCTGTAAGAGTCATTGCCTCCGAGACAACATAGTTATGTCTCGGAGGTATATCAACAATGGGAGCAGTAGACTACAACAAGTTCTTAAGAAAAGAAAAAAGCAGAGTGTTTGAGTCTTTCCTGGCTTCGTGGAAAACAAAAGATCAAATACAACGTCTGTATGAGGAAGGTCATAGTCCTTCTCAGCTCGCCGATCTCTTTGATCACGAAGTCGGGTTTGAAAAAATTTGTGAGCAACGCTCTACTTTTTATGGCACCAAAAAGTCAAAAGATTTTTTTGTCTTTCCAAAAATTTCAAAGAATGTCTTTGCAAAAAGATTAGCATCAGTAGTCCCTTACACAAAAGAACTTCACTCCGTTCACCTTGCTAAACCCCAATGGTGGAAAATAAGGTTTTCACATCTCAATAAAAGTGAAGACGAAGTCAAAGAGATCGCAAAATCCCAATTGTTACGTTGGCAAAAAAACACTTGCAATAAAAGAAAAGAACACGATAGCTACAACCCAATTTACACGACAAAGTATTGGGAAAGCCTATCGGAAGATCCGCAAAAGTCGCTTGAAAAATACAAGCGAGAGACTAGCCCAAGGTGCGTAGAGTTTTGGTTGAAAAAAGGATTTGACCTCAACGAAGCGAAAAAAAGAATTGGTGACATGTGTCGAGCAGGCGCTCACGTGGCGCTGAAGAATCTTAATGGGAACCACGTTTCGAAGCTAGAAAAAAGAATCTACGAGCTGTTAAACGATGCTACCGTCAAGCAGCAGCTCTTTTTGGGGAAATACTCTTATGATTTTTACAAAAAAGAAACGAAGAAAATCGTAGAGATCAACGGGACATATTGGCACGCTGACCCGAGAGTGTATCTTTCACTTGAAGAACAGCTCGTTCACGGAACAGTTCGACAGATCAGAGACAAAGACGAACAAAAAATATCATACGCAAAATCAAAAGGGTGGGATGTTCTAATTGTTTGGGAGCTTGACTATTGCAAATCTCCGAATGTTGTGATAGAATCTATCAAGGGGTTTCTTAAAAAAGATGAATAGTTTTATAGAAGTAGTTGAAATCGAAGAGCTAGATTATGTTGAAGATGTCTACGATATTACAGTAGACGATAATCATAACTTTTTTGCCAACGGATTGTTGGTTCACAACTGCCTCGGTGGCCCGTTGTCTTTCGACGTCTTCGAACAGCTCCAGAAGGTCCCGTTCGAGAAGCTACACCACGCGCTTCTCAACGATTCTTCGTTGTTCGAAAAGATCCTCTCGACGATGGGCAACACGTACGATCAGCTAGCTGACGCTGTGGGTCGTGAAAACGTGTGCCTCGAGCTGCAGTTCAACAAGCTGTCTGCCCAACACCTCGTCAATCGAGCAATCATCGAATTCGCACACAGGAACTCTTTGACAGATCGGCTCGTGGTAACGGGCGACTCTCACTATTCTCGCCCTGAGAATTGGAAGGAGAGGGAGATCTATAAGAAGCTCGGTTGGCTCAACTACCAGAACTTCGATCCGAGCCTCCTGCCCAAGTCCAAGGAAGACTTGAAGTGTGAGTTGTATCCAAAGAACGCGACCCAGATGTGGGAATCTTACCGCACGACCACTGACGGTATGGATTTCTACAACGATGATCTAGTCCGCAATGCGATCGAGCGGACACATTCAATCGCCCACGAAGAGATCGGCAACGTCCATCCTGATCGATCGATGAAGCTGCCGTCGTACGTCATCCCCGAGGGCACCACCGAAGACCGAGCCTTGCTTGAGGCGTGCAAGAAGGGGCTGGTGTGGCGAGGTCTCGATGATAAACCCAAGTATATCGAGCGTGTGAAGTATGAATTGGGGGTCATCAAGAACAAGAAGTTCTCGAGATACTTCCTCACCATGAAGGCAATCACTGATATTGCCCGTGAACACATGTTGATCGGCGTCGGTCGTGGGTCGGCCGCCGGATCACTGGTCTCCTACATCCTCGGCATCACCAACCTCGATCCCATCGAGTACGACCTGTCATTTGAGCGGTTCCTCAACCCGTCCCGACAGGGTGCCCCCGATATCGATACTGACATCGGCGATCGCGATAAGATGATTGCCCTACTAGCTGATAAATTCGGCGCTGGCAACGTCATTCCGATCTCCAACTACAACACCTTCAAGCTCAAGTCACTCATCAAGGACATCGCACGGTTCTACAGCATTCCCTTCGAGGAAGTGAACGCCGCCCTTGCGCCGGTCGAAGACGACGTGAAGGCTGAGGTGTTCAAGCCTGGAACAGACAAGAATCTCTTCACACTGACCTATGAAGACGCGATGAAGTACTCAAAGTCCTTCCAGAACTTCATCGCAGCACATCCCGAAGTCGCAGAACCGATCGAGATCCTGTTCAAGCAGAATCGATCTCTTGGTCGACACGCTGGTGGTGTGATCGTGGCTGAGAACATCGCGGAGCAGATGCCCGTCATCCTCGCTCGAGGTGAACCTCAGACTCCTTGGGTCGAAGGCATGCACTATAAGCACCTCGAGGAGTTCGGCTGGATCAAGTTCGACCTGCTCGGCCTCGAGACCCTGCGAGTCATCGAGCGTTGCATCAGCCTCATTCTTGAACGTCGTGAAGGAGTCAAGAACCCGACGTTCGCTCAGGTCCGTGAATGGTTTGAGAAGCACATGGACCCGAAGAACATCGACCTGAATGACCAGAAAGTGTACGAATACGTGTACCATGAGGGTCGATTTGCCGGTGTGTTCCAGCTCACCCAACCCGGTGCACAACGTCTCTTCACAAGGGCAAAACCCCGCAGCATCATCGACATCGCGACCCTGACCTCGATCTACCGCCCTGGTCCCCTTGCAGCCAACGTCGATAAGCTCTATATCGAATCGAAGCTCAATCCAGAGAAGATTGATTACAAGCATCCCTTGATCAAGCAGGTCCTTGAATCTACCTATGGATGTATCATCTTCCAGGAGCAGACCATGAAGCTTTGCTCGGTCGTGGCGGGCTTCCCTGATGCCGAGACCGACACGATCCGTCGAAACATCATGAAGAGGACCGCTGCAAAGAAGGATGCCGTTGCGGCTGATCTCAAGGCTGCCAAGGACGACTTCGTCGGTGGATCCGTGAAGAACGGAGTTCCTGAAGCAGTCGCATCTGAGCTCTACGACAAGATCCTGTTCTTCGCCGGATACGGCTTCAACGCTTCACATGCCGTATCATACGCAATCGATTCTTACTATTGCGCATGGCTCCTCACCTATTACGAGGAGGAGTGGTTGTGTGCCTACCTCGAGTCCATGTCAGGCACTGACGAAAAGCGGGCTAAGGCATTCGCCGAGGTCAAGGCGATGGGTTACAAGATCGTCGATGTAGACGTGAACTACGCAACGAAGAGTTGGGCCATCCTCGAAGGCAAGCGCTTCATGCCTAGCTTCCTATCTTGCAAGGGCATCGGTGAAGCTGCGGTCGATGAAATCATCGAGAGTCGACCGTTTCACACGATCGAAGACATGTTGTGGAAGCCGACGGGTGAATGGCGCCACTCCAAGTTCAATAAGAAGGCTCTTGAAGGCCTCATCGCGATCAAGGCTTTCGAATCGCTTGACTGCGTCGGTCCCGGGAAGACGTTCAAGCACTATAAGCAGATGCACGAGATCCTGATCAATCGGAGCACCGACATCAAGAAGTCTCCCAAGAAGAATCCGTTCGCCGGGGTCGAAGCGTTCAAGCAACTGCTTGAAGAGACGGCCGACATGGAAGACTGGACTCGCAAGGAACTCATCAACAATTCACTTAAGTTCCTTGGGTCGTTCAGTCCATCTATGCTCGTCTCCTCTGCCGTTGCCGCAAAGCTCGATTCTCACAACATCAAACCGATCGAAGAACTCGAGCAGAATGACATCTGTTGGTTCGTCATCATGGACACGAAAGAGAAGAAGACGAAGACCGGCAAACCATATCTGTTGATCTCGGCTTCGGGTAACGGCAGCAAGAATCGTCGATTGTTCTGCTGGGGATGGAATAAGTCGATCGAGCTCCCACAGTATGCAGTGTGTATCTGTGAGGTAACAGTAGACGACTTTGGGTGTAAAACGTTTGCTAGCAAGATTAAGGTGATCGAATAATGAGAATCGGATTTTCGTTCTGGGGGTTCCTAGCTCCACTTGAGAAGAACACGTTCGTCAATACACCCGATGGTCCACGGGGCGATCGCATCGACTTTGTGAACGCGATGTTGGCCCGCAATCACCGGGTCATCCGCCTGCAGAAGATGCGAGATGCGGAGCCTTATCCCGGTGTGTTGATCGATGACACTGGTTTCCCTGAACTCGATGTCGTCTACGTCGAATGGCGATGGCCCACATGGAAGAACACGGGTCTGAACCCGTCCGAGCCTGATTACCAGAGACAGGTCGAGATCCTCGATTATTATCATAGCAAGGGTGTACCCATCATCATACACGATGGCGACTTGAAGATCACACCTGAAGAAGAGATGCGATGGCCCAAGATGATCCTGTCCGACCCCTGCATCGTTCCACGAGTGCAGGCTCGTCCCAGGATTCATGTACCGTGGTGTCACAACATGGTCCGACAATTGCCTGCCTCGGTTGATTCATACAATTACATCTATATCGGTAACAATTACGAGCGTGATGAGTCATTCGGCAAATACTATGGTGAACCATCAGCCACCCTTCGTGATGCCGGCATCCAGACCATGGTGCACGGCAACTGGCTCCAGAAGTCCCCTGAGCGCCGGGATCCGAGCTACATCGTCTCAAGATACCCGACTGTCTCATTCGGATCACGGCTCTCATTCAAGGATATTTTCCCTGCCCTCAACTCAGCGATCGCAGTGACCCACATCGCCAAAGGTGAGTACATGAAGAACGGCAACATTACCTGTCGTTTCCACGAAGCAATCGCCAGCGTAGTTCCGTCGTTGATTCCCATCGAATATACCCACGCTCTTCCCGTCGGTCTTGATGGTCAACTCGTTGTAAAGACACCTCGGGATGTTGTAGAGAAAGTAAGGTGGCTATCAAAGCTCTCACAGGTCGAGAGGACTGCGCTCGTGGACGCGCAACAGAAGGCGATGGAGTCAGTCGTCGATTCTCGGCCTGAAAGTCGCGTTGATCTACTGGAGAGGTTGGCAGGAGGAAGACTATGATGATCGCAATGGAAGGTCCGGATCGCTGCGGTAAGACAGAGATCTCGAAGGCAATCGCCAAGATGCTGAATCATTCTTATTTCAAGAATTCGGGTGAGTGGGCAGAGCAACTTACCTCTGAGTCATATTTCAAGAACGTTACGACTTACGGGGCTCCCCTGATGACGGAGCTCCTGTGTCAAGTGAGGCCACAGATCATCCTGGATCGATATTATCCATCAGAGTGGGTCTATTCACGGGTCTTCAACCGCGGCACGAATGATGCAGTCCTCACTAAAGTTGATCAACTTTTCGCCGATGCGGGCGGCCGCATCATCCTCTGTCGCAGGAAGTCATATACAGGACTCAAGGATGACCTTCACGAATATGTCGATGAAATTGTATTGAGACAACTGGACGAGAAATATGCAGAATTCTCTGAGTGGACCAAGTGTCCTGTCATGACCCTCTGGGTCGATGATGAAGACCTCGATCGAGAACTTAAAGATGTGCTGCAGTGGTTGTCCCTTTAACCAATCGTAGAAACGAGTAGAATAAGTCGATGACACTACAAGTTACACACAGGGTAGCAGATGTGCGAGGTTGGTTTCGCGACCTGAAGTCAAGGGAAGAATACACCATCGATAAGACGGGCGTCAAATTGCTCGAAGTACTCGGTGCTACTTTCATTGCTGATGAGGAGACTGTCTTTGCTCCTGTCAATCGTGACTATGTCTCCCGCGAGATCGCGTGGTATGATACACAGTCACTCAACGTGAATGACATCCCAGGTGGGACACCGGCCGCATGGAAAGCCTGCGCTTCAAGTCAAGGATTGATCAACTCAAACTATGGGTACTTGATCTATAACGAGAAGAATGGATCACAGTACAAGAACGTCGTAGACGAGTTGAAGAAGCATCCCCAAAGCCGCCGCGCACTTGCAATCTACACACGACCCTCGATGTGGCAGGACTACAATTGCGACGGAATGTCGGACTTCGTTTGCACCAACGCAGTCCAATACTTCATCCGTAACAATAAGCTCACCACAATCGTCCAGATGAGAAGCAATGACCTTGTGTGGGGGTATAGGAATGATTATGCCTGGCAGCGCGAAGTACAAAGGCGTATGGCTGACGAGCTGAGCATTGAGCCCGGCGCCCTTCTATGGCATGCAGGATCTCTCCACGTTTACGAGAGACACTTCGATTACATTACTCCTTGATGAAGAATGCGATCTTATCCCACTCGGGTGGAAGTATGGGCAGGCTCCTCGATTCTTCCGGAGTCGCAAGTCTCATGTGTCTCTCTGAGTCGTCAAAGACGTATAGCCTACCGTTGAGTTCTCCCAGCAGGCCCGTCGTCTTGTAGGCCATGAGCAATGCTTTCTTTTCTTCCTGTGATATTGGAAGACGTTCGATTCTCAGGTCAACACCCGTTATCTCTTCGCCCGACATCAGCGCGATGCCTGAATGTTCAATCTCGAAGTGGGGGACCTCCATCAACATACGGATATATCTTCTTAACAGCTGATAACGTTGCACACTCTAAATATGGTACATACTGACAACACGGGGATACTATTGAAACATGTCTAAAGTTCTAATCACTGGGGCGGCGGGATTGCTTGGAAATCATTTTTCAAGATACCTGCTCGATCATGGGTACGAAGTCATCGGACTCGATAACTTCAGCGGAGGATATCGCGACCTCGTTGATCCGCGCGTCAAACTCGTGACTGTCGAACTCGACGACGCAGCTGCTGTAGACGCAGTCTTCCAAGAATCAAAGCCCGATTATGTTTATCACTTTGCAGCGTATGCTGCTGTCGGGTTGAGTCCCTTCATCCGTTCGTTCAATTATCGAAACAATGTTGTTGCTTCTGCTAATGTAATCAACGCTAGCATCAAGTACGGTGTTAAGAAGATGATCTTCACTTCCTCAATGGATGTATACGGATCTGTGCATCAGCCTCCATACCTTGAGGAGATGGTGCCTGTGCCTGAGGATCCGTATGGAATCGCAAAATATTCCGTGGAGATGGACCTCAAGCATGCTTCCAGAGTCTTTGGTCTTCGCTATTCAATTGTCCGCCCCCACAACGTCTTCGGCGTCTATCAGAATATTTGGGACAAATATCGTAATGTGTTAGGTATCTGGATTAGACAGACATTATCTGACCAACCCCTGACGGTCTACGGTGATGGTCAGCAAGTCCGTTCTTTCTCAGATATCTCCTATTATCTGGAACCTTTTGAGAGACTCATGGAAGAGTACGATAGTGAGACTTTCAACATTGGAGCAGATCAGCACTCTACGATCCTCGAAGTTGCAAAGAGATTCGTCAACGTCGCAAATCGTCATGGGTACGATCCAAAGATCGTGCATCTTGAGCCCAGAGACGAAGTGAAGGTTGCTTACTGCGATCACAGCAAAGCTAAGAAGCTACTTGGATTCCACGACGGTACCGATCTTGAAGTTTTGCTTAGCAAAATGTTGTTGTGGGCAAGAGAACAACCAGCACGACCCGTAAAATTGATGAACTATGAGCTTGAGAAGAACATGTATGACTTCTGGAAGAAGTGAGACATAATTAATTCCATGCGCTCTATCGACGACATAAGAAAATACATCAGGAAATCCATACGTCAACAAGTCAAAGAAGCGCGCAACGTTTTGGCACAACCGCCCAGAGATTTCTCAGATTTTAGACGTAGGATGGCTTATGCACTATCGGATGCCGGAGTTCATCCTGACGTTGTCGCTGAGGCTCTTGAAGAAAAGTATACAGGTAGTGATGTTTTCGGCGCAATCCATGACACATGGATTGGCATCGAATCTGAGATGAAGAATGCGATTACGTTATCAGAGCGTCAAGAGGCGTGGTGTCTGTCCGAAGGAATGCTGAGCGACTGTGTTTTAGAGGTTCTGTCAGGACGAATAGACGAGCACAGAGCAAAAAAGATATCATCGACAGTCGTAGAATCCTTAATTCGTAAAAACCGTTGAACTAATTGCTGCATAAATTAGATAATTCGATAAATCTCATGCACATAAACCCTGAGTTTATAGTTTTTTGCGGACCCATGTTTGGATCCAAGACGTCAAGACTTCTCTCTACGCTTGAGAAATACAAGTATCAGAAAAAGAGAATCGTGGTTTTCAAGCCACAGATAGATGATAGATACAGCACAAGTGAGGTCGTTACGCACGGTGGCTGGAAGACACCGGCGATTTGTGTGAAGACTGGTGCTGATGTTTTAGAACACCTTGTCGGCATCCAAGATGAACCCCACGTCGTTGCTGTCGACGAGGCGTTCATGATACCGGGAATAGCGGACGCACTTGTGTGGCTCTATAAAAATGGATTTACTGTCGTCGTGTCATCACTCGACATGTCAGCAGCTGGTAAGCCCTTCAATGAGATTGAAAAGATGCTGGTCTGGGCTACAACAGTCGAGAAATGTACAGCAGTCTGCACGGTGTGTGGAAGAGATGCCCACTACACCCACAAAAAGCAAACGGGCGGTGACGAGATAGAAGTTGGCGGCGCCGAGCTCTATGAGCCCCGTTGTTTTAATCACTTTCCGACCATCGATCAAAGGACTAAGATCCATGAAAACTGACGTGCATAGCTACGGTGAATCTGGCGGATGTACTCGTTGTGGCTTGCCTCGATTTGTTGACCCGAGTGACCCTCGAATCAATAAGTGTCGACCGATCTGGCACGAGACGTGGATGAACATCGCTCGTACAGTTGCCGAACGCTCATACGATCCTCGACTGAAGGTAGGTGCGATCATCGTATCAGACGACAACACTCGTCTCCTCTCACTTGGATACAATGGCAACTATCGCGGTGGGCCCAACACGCCGGACTCTACTGATCCAGGACAGAGCGGATTCATCCACGCAGAGGTCAATGCGTTAGTCAAGTGCGACTACAACTTCAACCGTAAGAAAGTCATGTACCTGACACATTCACCCTGCATGCAATGCGCAAAACTAATCGTTAACGCTGACATCTCGGCTGTTATTTACGACCAAGAGTATCGAGACGTCAGTGGTATCAAGATACTTGAATCTTGCAACGTTGATGTCAATAGATACGATGACGTGATATTTAGGTCATAGCATGAAAAAGCTAACAGAGGCAGAGATCCTGCAGATAATGCGAGAAGAATGGGACGCCAAACTGGCAGCCCTCGAGGAGGCTGTCGATGCTGTGCTGAAAGGCAAGGTCGATGGTAAGGAGAAGACCCTCATCGATGCCGACCTGAAGCTACGCCACAAGAAGACACAGTTCCTCTACACCGTCGTCTCGGTGGGTCCGAGGGACGTAATCCTATCAACCCCCGAGGGGAAGCAGTTCCTCGTCGACAAAGACACACTGGAGAGCGAGTATGAAATCGACTGATAAAAATGTATTCAACGGCCTCGACGTCGACGGCATCATCAAGCAGAGCATTCGTAACCAGCTGAAGAAGGACACTGCGTCTCTACCGTCTGATTCACTCAACGAGTCGTATGTCGCTGAACCCAAGCAGTTCAAGCAAGTGTCAGAATTCGTTTCACAGAAGACGAAGGATGCTCATGTTGAGAAGTACAAGAACTATCTTGAGTCACTCAATAAGGTTTCTTCTGCACTTGACACTGCAAATCGTAGTGACGTCAACCATAGACACTCAGAGTATCGTTCATTGAAGCTAGATGAGGTCTTCAACCTCAACGCACTATGGCTTCATGAACTCTACTTTTCAAACTGCTTCGACCCTCACAGCGAGATCGTGATGGACTCGATGGCATATCTCCGTCTCCAGCGCGACTTCGGCACGTTCGACGACTGGCAGCGTGATTTCATGGCATGCGCCCTTGCGTCAAAGAACGGGTGGGCAGTCTGTGGTTACCACACGTTCCTTCGAAAATACGTCAACTTCTTTGTTGACGATCACACCGGCAATGTGCCCGTAGGATTCTATCCGCTCATCGTCGTCGACATGTGGGAGCACTCTTACTATCGCGACTACCTCAATGACACCAAATCATATCTCGTAGCTCAGATGAGAGAGTTCAACTGGGGTGTTATTGAAGACAGATTCAAGAAGGCTGAAGGCATTCATCAGGTGGTGAAGTGATGAGAAATTACTACAGGTTACCCCGCAGCAGAGTGAAAGCCTTGCCAGACGAGGCCACCTTTTGGGATGCTAGCGGTCCTTTCACTGTGTGGATCCACGGAAAAGGAAAGAAGCCAGGCACGCTTGTCGTCGGATCGAAGTCGGGCGACGAGGTCTGGGATGCCCCGGAGGCGATGGTGAAGCGTCGTTTTTCCAAGGCGGCGCAGGATCCGTACAAGGATTTTATGATCAAAGACAACATGGTGGGCACAGCAAGAGTCAGGACAGAGTCATTGTCCCTCAAGCATATAGCAGCCTCCCTTCTTCGCGAAGCCGATGAAGAAGATAGCAAGCTCATGGAATCAGGTGAAGATTCACTTGACGCACAGGTCGACAAGTATCTAGCTTCCTATGAGTCTGAAGCACAGAACGTGAAGCAAGAAGGTCTTGACTTCCGTATGCTCACCCGTCGTTTTCTCCTTGAAGCAGGTGAAGACGAAGAGGGCGGAGACGAGGGCGGAGATGAGCCTGCCGATGAGCCCGCTGACGAAGGCGGGGATGAGGGTGGTGAAGATGAAGAAGCCGCTGACGAGGGCGGAGAAGGCAAAGATGAGGAAGAAGCTGTGGGAGATGAGGATGAAGAGGGTGAAGGCGGCGGTGAAGCCGAAAAACCCAAGAAGATGTCGATCGATGAGATCGATGTCGAGTCATTTGCCGCAGCAGTAGTTCGTCTCGTCGATAACTACGATAGCTTGCTTGAAGTCAGAAATACTATTCTAAGGCGGTCAGCTAACTATCTTGTCAAGAATTACGAACCTGATGTTTTAGAAGCATTCAAGGAACAACTCCTCGATGGATTCGGCATGGAGATCGGCAAGACAAAGTCAGAAGAGGAAGACGAGTTCCAACCGCCGAAGGCAGGAGCAGCGGGTCCAATGGGTGGCGGTGGTGGATGAGGCACGATCTCTTTTACGACAAGAAGAGTATCCACATCAAATTGACAAAAGAATCACACACTGCGCTCCGTGAAAAGCTATTTCGCTATGGTGTCACGATGCAGGATCTATTTCAGGACACCGCTGACATAGTGCTATCTGATACACCTCGAGCAGAAAAGTTGCTGCAGAGAGTTGCGAAGAAGAAGCTTGCTGCATCACTAGAGAAATTGGGTCGTGGGCAAAGAGCACAGTTGGGTGAACTTGATAGTGAAACGCTGTACAATCTGCTAGAAGACGAAAATGACAACAATAGACAATCCTCCGACACCGGAAATGCAGAAGACGAAGAATGATGGAATTTTTTCACTTCTCGTCTCGATAATCAAGAAGAATGCTGAACTTCCTGAGGACGTCAATCTGTTAGCAACTAGTGTTAAGATGCTTGCCGATGAGCTGAAAGAACTATCACTCTGTGTTACCAAGATAACTAAGACTCTTCTTGAGCATCACGTTGCGATAACTGAATTATATCAGATGCACACTGATCTACTGCAGAGCAAAGTGGGCACATACGACGAGATAACACCTGATATCGATATCTTGCGCACCAAGAGAAAGACTCCGCAAGAACCCAATTGAGGTATATGTGACATGTTTTCTACTATTTTATCTACGACACTCCTGGGCCTAAAGAGGGTGTGGGACTGGGCAAAACCGCATCTGTTCCAGATGCTAATAACTGCGGTTGTAACTTATTGCCTCTTAACACTTTTTAGAGGTGGCAAGGCTGATCTGACGACACAGATCAGTAAGATGCAAGAGATCAACGATGCGCAGATAAAGAGAATCGTGGAAGCACAGGAGACCCAGCGCAGAGCGCATGAAGAAAATCTAAAGCGTCTTGAAACTGAGCTCAACGAAATACAACAACGTCACGATGCTGCAATCAAGGCCCTTGAGCAACAGAAGCAGAAGGACACTGCCAAACTAATCCAAGTATATGGCGGCGATCCCAAGGGCATGGCACAACAGGTTAGCACGGCTACGGGTATCCCAGTGTATAATGGCAAGTAAGATGAAAAAGTTGATTGCATCGATACTTGCAGCTACATTAACACTAAGCTCTGTTTCGTACGCTGATCCACCCCAGCCCACTAACGACCCAGGAAAAGTAGTCGCTCCTTTAGCTCAAGGTCAATCTGCTCCGTTCCCGGGTGTGTTATTCTCACAATCTGCTGCAGCATCTGTGGTCACTGACTTCAAGTCTTTCGATGAGAAGATGGCAATTGAGATCGTGGCTGCTGTCAAGAAAGCAGAGGCCTTGAAGGATGCCAAATATAACGATCTAGCGACAGACTGCAAGGCTGCTCAAGAAGTGAGAGATGCACAGATCGATGCTCAGAAAAAGACCATTAAGCAGCTTACCGATACAGTAAAATCTCTACAAGATTCAACACCCAATAGAGCTCTGTGGGCGGGTGTAGGATTCGTTGGCGGAGTTGTTGTTACAGTCGTGACTGTTTTTGCCATCACACAAGCTACCAAATGACGAGTTGCAGCATATTTAGCTGCAGTCACATGTCAATCTGGATAAAAGCAACAAACGGCCGGCGGTCTATGTCGGCGACATTTGCAACGATAGCTTTCTTCACAACCACGTTGATATACATTGCATCGATGTTTCAGAAGATTGGTCCTGTCATGATTCGGCCCTTCGATGCTGCAGTGTGCAGCTCATATCTGATTCCCGTCATGTCGTTATATTTCGCTAGACGATGGACGGACGCAAAGATACCCGAGGCTGCGGCTCCACTTGTCAATGCGATCAACGGCGCTGAGAAGCAATCCGCTCCGACTCCGCCCCATGCAGCCGTCCCCGTGTCTCCTGATCAGAAGGTGGGACCATGAAGATCAGCAAGTCTGCTTTGAGGAGACACGTCCGTGAGATGTTCACCCTCCCGGGTCTTGGGTGGCAGACTACGGGTGATCTTTCGACTTCCCCTGTCGGCGTCTCCCCCGTAGTTGATCCATCCGCCGCGCAGACAGATCCCGGAAATCCATCGTTTAAACCAAAGAACAGGATGGAATTACGATCTGCTGTGTCGACGATGATAGATAGTATTGGTGATGATGACGCGACTGAATTCTATAACACAATGCGAGATGCAGTCGACGGTAAAAAAGACAAAGAGGAATCTATGGAAAAGAAGAAGAGCAAGAAGAGCGTAGAAGAGACTGTCCGCAAGGCGATTAGAAGCATGCTCCGTGAGGCAGGACCGTATCGTGATACCGGTCTCAGCTTTAGCGGCTACGAGTTTGCTCCCGACGATGAGGACGAGGATGAAGAGGACGGTCGATCTCGTAAGAACGTTATGATGACCGACGTCGGCGGCGCCTCCTTCAAGGAGATCGCCAAGGAGCTCGGTTATGCAGCCGAGAGCGGCGCTAAGCAGGCGGTCGACAAGGCACTAAAGAAGGCGCGGTTCGCGGCAACCATGGATCCAGATGAGCTTGATATCCTTATGCTCACAACAATGAATGATTACGTCGAGTTCCTCCGCAAGAGCGGCGAGCTTACTGCAGCTGACGTCCAGCTCATGAAGGATCATCCATCGATCGTTTCAGAGCTTGATGGATTCCGCGAGTTTGCAGATAAGGCACTCCGCAAGGCCCAGCGTGTAGGTCAAAAAGTCGTCAACCCACTTGATGAAGAGTGAGGTTGATTGTGGCAAGTCGTGAAGAAATCGTAGCTGCTGTACAATTCGAGCCTAAGTTGCACGATGTGCACAGCAATCTTGCTACCGCGAAACAGCTTGCATTCGAGGCAGCAGGCAAGGGTGCATCCCTCATCGTGCTTCCCGAATTGTGCATCAGCGGATATGTCCTTGAGAACAAGCGAGAGGCAGCTGATTGTTCACAGACGAAGGATGGTTACCAGACCGAGGCGTTCAAACCTATCGCCCGGCGGTTCAATGCCCACGTCGTGTTTGGATACGTCGAATTGTGTGAAGGCAAGCTCTACAATTCAGCTGCAGTAGTGGCACCTGACGGTCGCATTACCAACTGTCAAAAGCACAACCTGTGGGGTAGTGATAACCTATGGGCCACCCCAGCAGAGTCACTTCACCCAGTGATACCCACACGTGCAGGTCGGGTTGGTGTCCTCATCTGTCGGGATGCCATGAACAACTACAGAGACACATATAAATTCTATAAGTCAGAATCTAAGTTCTATCGACGGGGTTCAGTTGATACAATCGCACTACTAACAAACTGGGGTAGCGATTACGGCTACCCAGATTCGACCTGGGTTGAACTCGCCGAGGAGACTTCTGCGAACGTCATCGTCTCGAATCGTGTGGGAAAAGAGCGGGACCTCAATTTCAAGGGCGGAAGCTGCATCGTCGACAGGCAGAGGAATATATGGACTAACGGCTCTTCGTTTACAGAGGCGGCCGTTGTCGGAGGAAGAGTGCTACTGTGAAAATCAAGATAGGACAACTTAGAAAGATCATCTCAGAGACCATCACCGAGGCTTACGGCAGCGGGTTTCAAATCGGTTGGCTCAAGGCCTCCGTCGGCGGTGACCTCCGTTACACTGACCGCCTCAGCGTTTCTTATAATCAGGACAACGACACGGTGACTGTGTCCGTCTCAGAGTCTTCCCCCGCCGGCGGAATGGATTCATTCACCCCTTCAATATCACGGGATTCTTTTTCCGAGACTTATCCAGCTAACGACCTCAAGCGTATAATGGAATCAATCAAGCATGTCGTGAGCAGCAGCAATTATGCGTTCAAGAAATACGGCAAGCCCACCAAGAACTTCGAATGGAATGATGAATCACTCTTCGGCCTCAGCATGGCCAACCTCGCAGCGTCTATCGCCCAAGCCCGTGGAGAGTGAATAAGTGAAGCTCACCCGCCTTCATGAGGAGTTCTTAGATAAGGCCCGCCGCCCCATGAGTTTTGGCAGGCTACCTGTCAATACTCGCGCACCTGAGCTTCCCGTGATACCCGTTGATCGTTGGGTGAAAGAAGACGGGGCACTCAAGAAGACATTCAGGTTCCGCCTCAAGAAGCAACGGGTTGACTTTGTGAAGCAGTTGTTAGATTATGAGATCGAGGTGGGGCATAATGCGGTCCTACTCATCAAGGAAGAGACCGTGGGCCTCACTCTCCAGACCATGTCTGTAGGTCACGTCACTGAACTTGACAAGGAATATGCTTCATTTGCCGATGAACTCTACAAGGACGTAGTGTACAGTACAGAGCATGATTGAAGACAACACGAACAGACTCCTGATGAGTGATTCTCTCCGGGGTCAGGTACCTGAGCTTGAGGCTGAATCTACCGCAATACAGGAAGAATCTTTCATCATTGTGGGTCTTGAATTGTACGTGAGTGGTTCACCACGCGTTTTTGCAGGAACTGCAGTGGGTATCTCAAATGAAGATTCAGTGATCAAATTAGACGCTAAAGTGAATATCAGCGAAGCGTATGACGTATTCACTTTATGCGCTACGGAAAATGTTGAGTGCAAAAATTGTTATGTGACGCATGGTGAGAGGGTTCTAACACTCAGCGGTCCATATAAGCTCTCTGCACCCAAAATGGTTGATTTTGATCGACAGACAAAGATGTGCACACTTGGAATTGACCTAATTAAACTTTGACCATATTTAACGGCGGTGTCACACATGGAAAAACGATCAAACACGGGCAAGTCATTGGGCGCTGTGCTAGACAGCATCATCCGCGAGCAGATCAAGAGTTCGCTATACCAGAATTCAATTGATGAAAAAGAACGTCAGAAACAGTTTTTGGGAGAAGACGACGATGATCTCTTCGATGACGAGAGCGACGACTCAGGTGAGTCAGACGAAGACAGTGGTGATTCCAAGACCATGTCAGACGAACTTGGCAAGATAAAGAGCGGCGACATTACCCCCGATGACGTTATTGAAAAACTCAACGGCATCAGGGCGGGCCACTCACTCAAGGATGACAAGATTGCTGCCAAGATATCAGAGTATGTTGAAAGCCTTTCCAAGCCCGAGAAAGTCGCTCTCATGGCCTTCCTGAAAGGCATATCACAGATTGTGAGCGGCGAGGTCGACGCAGAACAGGCCCTCGAGCCAGGTGACGACCCTGCGCATGTGAAGATGCAGAAGGGCGTCCAGAAGCAGAAGAAATCGATAAAGCCCAATGTCATCAAAGCTCCTGCTAAAGATGACGAAGAGAGTGAGAAGAAAGAAAAGAAGTCATCAAAAGAAGATACATCTGGACCCGTTCCGATTACTCCTAAAAAGAAGTGAGGAATACTATGGACCAATTCTGCAAGACTATTCAGCTTGACCTGGGAGACAGAGTGGTTGAGCTACAGATGACTCAGCAGCTGGTTGATTCAATCACGAGATCATTCAGCCTCGACTCTTCTGATGACATCACAGAGAGTCATGTCAAGTACTATCTGATCAACGGGATGCGCAATGCCCTGGAGACGACCTGTGAGACCGTTACTACTTGAGTTCATTGAGCTTGTCCTCGAACGTAATCGTCAGGCTCAGTTGAGCGGGGATCGGTCGACTGAGTGGGGGTCAGACGACCACGTCTCTGATCTTGAGGCTCGCTGCGCTGAGATGACGTATTGGCGTGACAAGCACCCTCGCGGATCAGAGCGCCGGGGTCATTACAAGAATGTGCTGGGTCACCTGAAGCGAGAACTGCAATCTGCCCGGAAGACGCAGGCAAAGCGTCTCAGTGAGAAGCAGAGGGTTGAGGATGATGAATGAGCCTCACCGCAGCCCTCCTCCTTGAAGGTGGCCTCGTCGGACACCTGTCACACTTGTATGACAATCGTGACCTGACGTTCGCGGAGATCAAAGACGTCATACAAAAGGCAGCAACGGGTCGACTCGAGAAGGTATCAGAGAAGATGGACGGGATGAATCTCGTCTTTACCTTCGACATGTCAACTGATCAGGTACTGGCAGCTCGGAACAGTGGAGACATCAGGGGAGGCGGCGTCGATGCAAGCACTCTCGCCGCCAAATTTGCCGGGCGAGGGTCCGTTGAGGAGGCATTCAACACAGCTTTCCGTGTGCTCCAGGGTGCAATAAGCGCTCTACCGGTGAAGGTGAAGAAGACTGTATTCGGTCCAACAGGTAATCGCTGGTACTCGATGGAGATCATCTACACTAAGAACCCCAACGTCATCAACTATGACTCAAACGCGATCGTCTTCCACGGGTGGCCCACGTTCAAGAGAGACGAGAGTGGCAACGTCGAACAGACCAAAGACGAGGTGGGTGGAGTCGACATTCTTACAGCGAACGTCGAGACGATGCAGAGGGCAGTTACCCAGAGAGGGTGGAGGGTGCGTGGGC
>Ga0214923_10001742_pt1 | contig 30285 bp, 48 predicted proteins | sample LL1510_MetaG_FD_177993 | JGI IMG/M metagenome (GOLD analysis project Ga0214923, IMG submission 177993) | Freshwater microbial communities from Lake Lanier, Atlanta, Georgia, United States - LL-1510 | ecosystem: Environmental > Aquatic > Freshwater > Lake | place: USA: Georgia | collected...
AGGCGGTACATCTCTGTGCCCTGCCATGCGGATGATGTCATCTCGATTCATTCAGAAACTCCTTAACCATGAACCAAACCGTTAATGTAGCAACTAAGCAGCCAAGAAACATGATGTAAAGAATCATGCAAATTAGTGCGTCTAATGTAGTCATATCTCCTTCTCTCCTTGGTGCCAGAGGCCGGAATCGAACCGGCACAACCTGTTATGGTCGGCAGATTTTAAGTCTGCTGTGTCTACCGATTTCACCACTCTGGCTTTTGGTTACTCTTTAACAAAAGCACCGCCACTTACTACCTTGCCCTTGCGGTCCTTGATTTCGTTGTACGCATGGGCCAAGCACTTAGTCACATCCACATTCCACATCTGACAATAAATAATCAGACATACAATAACATCACCTACGCCATCTATCCTACCCGCGTAGTCAGCTTTTAACTCTGCACTTGCCAACTCGCCAAGTTCTTCTACTGCTTTTAACAACTGAGCTTGTGGGGTCGAGTACGCAGTGATATCTCGGGCAAATGCCCATTCTCGTACCCGTTGCTCCAATTCTTCAAAATTCATCTAGTTGCCCCTATAGATAGTCCGGTAAATAATCAAAGTCAGGGTCCATCCAAGATTCTTCCAGTTCTCGAATTTCCCTAAGCGCTTCTATTCTACGTCTAGCATTATTAACTTTAAGTGTTGCCGTTGCTTTTTTCGCAACTTTTTTTGTTGTTGGCGTTTTTTGCTTGAGTTCGGGTGTAAGTGCAGGGGGTTCTTTAGGTTTTGCTTTGAGGAGATTTAACTCATCCAAAGTTACTTCAATAGTAGAGAACCTATGCCCACAAGTTATACATTCTCGCCTTCTTCTTGTTCCTCGGCGGTCAACGACTTTTGTCCCAGCGGAACATTTTTCGCATTGCATTTCTTATTTAGTTCTCTTTGTCGCGGCAGTCTGCCAAAAATAAACCCGTCTTCGTCTACGTCAAACACTACTTCTGGGTTTTCGCATTTTCCTTCATCAATCATCCGTGCTTGATACTCTGGGGTGCAGTCCTCGCATACAGATGATTTTTGATTAACCATAGATATTCTTGCTGCATCTTTCCATAGATTAAAGTTTTTAATTTCTTCGATGGGCCAGCATTTGGGCATGGGGCTACCGAAAGTTACTTGTTTTTTATATTTAGTCATAGATAGGACTTGCCCATAGTTTTGTTGAAACTTGCTCTGCGTGGTATTGGTCATGCCATTCTCGCCACGAGAAGCCTTTGTGTATTGGTTTATCTGGACATACACAGAAGTAATCGTAATCAATTGCATAAACGGAAGGGTTTTCCAAAGTAAGCGGCTTGTATCTGCTTTTTTGTACTTCCCCTTCCTCCATGCCCAAAGTTGCTGTAATAACAAAAATTGGATTAGTCATTTGCAAAAATTAAAAACCAAAAACGGCTAGAAGCTACGGGGCATCGTATCACCAGTTCCCTGCCTTCTCCGCTTCATTCGCCGCCCATGCACGAAGTTGACGCGCTGCCACAATCATTTCATTAGTCATCTCGGGAACAGTGTCCACCTTCTTGTGTAGACATAGGTCGTGTAACTCTTGGCACATCTTATCCATCTTCAACAGGATTGGAGCGTAGTCGAACAGTTCGTCATGAGCGAGATTGGTTTGCATTTACGATTTCCTTTATTAGCGATTCAAGTTCATCTAGGTTTGTTTCCCGCACAACCAAAGCGCGCCCCAAAGAGTCGATTATGCGCTGAAGTTCCCGCTGTTGTAGTGCTGTCGGATTGTTGTCGCCAGCCTTACATTCAATCCCCACGAAACGCCCCCTGACACAGGCAATGACATCAGGGATGCCGCTCCGTCCATACCCACCAGTAGCGGGATAGAAGAAGTAGACATTGTATTTCTTGAGAATTGCGGAAACTTTAGCCTTGACTCGGCTTTCTGGAGTCGCCATTGGGTGTCTCGTTGTTGTCGTTATGGGCCTACACTACGCGGCCAACCGTCCGATGTCAATACCCCAAAGGCACAAATCGACATCAATGTCGAAATGTTCCAGACGTAAAAAAACCGCCCGAAGGCGGTTAGAAATGCAAAGGCCACCCGAAGGTGGCCCGTGTGGGGGTTAGCAGATTCCGCGCCCCCGCGCGGTGTTGGAGAGTCGGGCTTGTATCCTAGCCCCCCAGTTCATAGCAACATCTGCTAGGCGTCTATGTCGTGGGGAATGATTACAGTCATCAGTAGAGCGCAGCTTCCGCACCTACCGATTTAATACTATCCACTTGCTTTTCCTTTTTCAAGCGGGGTTGGACTACCAACCTGAGGCCGCACTTTCCATTTAGATACTGTTCGGCCTCTTTGCGTATATAAAACTTACGCAGAGCGCCGTCATCGTCGTGGACTTCAAACCGTGGCTGTGTCTTCACTTGTTTCGTTCTCCACAAATTGCTTTCGATAGATAAAAAACAGATAGCTGTCATCGCTGCTTTGTACCTTAACGCCGATGTTCGGTATTGCATGGTCGGTCTCCGCTAGTGTAAGCGTAGCAATCTTTTCTTTAACCCAATCCGGCGCATCCTCTAGGTTAGCAAAGTCTGTCATGTTCGCACACACGTTGTGTTTTGTGATGTTTGAGTATGCAAAGCGAATGACTGGAATCAAGCTAGTGCCGTCAGGTATCTTCTCACCTTCTTTTTGCAGGATAGTCTCAAACAATCGGATGCCGCCGTTACGCAATCTAATCGCAAACGCGGCGCTACCGTCACCCAACGCATTTGGAATCTCGTTCTTAATTTTACGGCGAGCTTTGAATACATTTGCAGTAGAGAATAGTTCTTCCGAAATTTGAAAATTCATCGACTTCGGAATGTCAGCAAAGGTTAGCTTTTCAAGGCCGACTACTTTGTTGTTTTCAAAAGTTAGGACTTCCGAAAACCAAATGGCAAGTTCTTGTTCCCGCATACGAACGCATCTTTGCATTTCTCGTTCTGCTTGGTCTGTCAACGTATCTATGCGGCGGTAAAGTTTATCAATTGTTTCGTTGAGAATCTTGTCTACGCTCGGCTTGCACATCAGCCTCTTGGCGTGGCGAACCGCTGCGTTCAAGTCCGTGGTTATTATCTTATTGCGATTGCCACGGCGCTTGTTGACATTGGGTGAGCCAATACCAAAGGCTGGGTCAGACTGGCCTTCGGAATTAGTTTTTCCGTTGTGGTTGGCGTATTCAATAGTACCGATGAAATCAACCCCATCGAATATATCGAACCCATTGGTCACAATCTCCCCGCCATATTCGATGGTGCTGCCAGCACTTTCAAATGTGAAGGTAGAGTTTTGCTTCATCAGTTTATTAACCGCAAGGTCAAGCATGGGGTGCATACGGTTAGTGTTACGTGCGAGTTTGATACGGTTGCTAGATGACATTTTCACTTCTCCGTTGTTGGTAAATGTTTACTTCAGAATTGAAACTTCGAAAGAATCTCGTCCACCTTGGACTTAACTTCGGTACGCATATCGGCATCATGTCGCATATCCTGCGAGTCCAAGCCAAAGATTGCGTCGGAAAGTTCCCTACGTGCAGCTTCAAGTTTCGGGTCGCCGGTCAGGTTCATGTGCTTGAGTAGGTCACATAGTTCTTGCGCATTGCTCATAAGCGAATCCCGAAACACCGTCTTCGTTCCAGTATCCGAAACTTGGAGTCGGTCACTCAGATGCGTAAGGCACTTATGTAACCGCTGCCAGCACTCCGACATAGCTTCGCTGATGCGAGAGTCAAACGCTTCTTGAAACTGCTTGACAAGTTCTTCGTTTGCCTTGGTGCCAATGTCTACGCGGAAATCACCCGAGACTGGTACTGGAGAAATAGCAAAGTCGAATGCAAACTTCCTCTTGACTTCCTCCGCGCTTGGGTACTCGTTGCGGTCAAACATCTCGCCAAGGTTCATCGCAGCAGCAGACACCATCTCGTCGTACCGACTGAGGAAATCATCTACCATGCCCTCATATTCGGTGCGGTGCTTGTCTAGCTGCGCCATGTAATCAAAAAACTTGGACGATGGAAGCAATCGCAAGCCTTGGTCATTCCACGGTAGGGTTACTTGTACGTTCCAGTTACGGATACGCGCCGCACACTTGGTAATCTCATGTAACAACCGAGTGCCAGCCATCAGGTCTTTCTCATACTTACCCGCCCGAGCCTGCGTCTTTTTCGCAATATCAACTTCCTCGCTAACCTTGCGGTCTGTCTTGCTTGCGCCCCACGCCTTTACGGACAGTTCAATTAACATCGCGCTCGAAGCAATGCTAATGTGTTCGCTTTGCGGTTCGAATACCTGTGTGTTCATTTGTCATCTCCTTGGTACACATCGACATTGGTGTCGATTTGTTCTTGCTTCTTAGCCTTTTGGTATTCAAGGCAAATGTGTAGAACAACCTGCGCGTAAGACGGCGCAAACCCTAGCTGCTTCATCAACTCCCCACGAACCTCGTCCAGAACTGCAACTGCATCTGGAGATACGCTCAGACCCACGCGGCCATCATGTCTGCCTTGTCTCATTTCATCACTCCTTGTCAACGTAAACGGAAACACCATAAGAGGGAACGAATGATTCATTCCCCACCACACACCACAACACCGGCAACCCCAACTGCTCAAATGCGGAGCCGCCGTCCCCACCATAGAAGTAGCCGTCAGTAAGCATCACGACTGCTACCACATCCTCAACCACATCCTTGTTTGCGCCATCTGCCATCCACACAGGAACACACACAGGGTCAGTACCCCCACCTCCCGCAGGTTTTGTAGATGATGCGATTTCGTGCATATCTTCTTTGCCGTACTGTTCCACCGATGCAACTTGGGTATCCCAATACAGCAGGATGATTCCGTCGGGCTTTACTTCGTCTGCAATGTAAGTCAACTCACCGAGAAACCTACCCAACAGCGTATCACCAATAGAACCGCTTGTGTCGAGACCAACCAAAACTTTTCCAACTTTATGCGCGATGGTAGTCGGTAGGAAAATGTCTACACCAACAAACCGTTTGTGGAACCGCTTGAAGGTTGCATCGTCGTGTCCTTTGCATACGGCCTTAACAAAGTCACGCAGCACATCTTCCCACTTGACCTTGGGTGCGAGAAGTTTCTTGATGTCACGCGATACATCACCGTTTAGCTTGCCAGCCAACTGCGCGCCCTGCCGCAATGCGCCGTCAATCTTTTCTCGCAGCTCGTCCTCTTGCTCCTTGGTCAAGGCCTTGGCTTCATCCCAACCGTGTTCGTCAAACTGCTTTTTAAGCAATTCGTCAAAACTATTTGGTTTATTTGGACCATTCGGTGATGGGGTGCCCCATCCCCCGTCAGTTCCTTGCCCATCTTCAAGGCCATTGTCCTCATAGATTTTGTTGAACACTTGCTTGGCGTCCATGTCCCGATACTGCTCGTCATAACAACCGAGTAGCTCGCCGTTCTCATCAGTAGGGAACTCGACTTCGTTCCCATGCGGGTCCATATCAACGATTTGCAGATTGATAACAAAGTCACAAGCCATGTTCGCCACTTGCGGATGACGCTCGTACAGACTACGCCACACAATCGTGTGCCGATACGCCATGTGCATAAGCTCGTGGATAAGCACAAACAACAACTGCTTGTCATTGAGAATCTGGATAAACTCACGGCCCAGCTTGATGTTGATGCCGTCGGTGTACGCAGTCGGGTGGTCATCGACTACTTCAATGGTGCCGACCATGAGCAAACCGGAAAACAAAATCCAGCGGCGGCTGCTCAGTACCTTGTAGATGACGCGCTCGACGCGCTGCTCTTCGGTCAGTACCGAACTAAATTTTACTGAACCCATTTCGTCTCTCCTTGTTCTTGTAAGAGTTCTACTGCTTCGTCGTAGCTATCTCTGATGGCGTCATAAGTAGACGCTAGTCCTCTAACAAATAGCTCTCTAGATATTCCTGCTTGTACTGCGTACATACCGGCAAGGGTTGTGCTTGCAACTATTGCGACCACGTGTGCAGACACAGGGTTACCCGCGTCATCTAAGACTTCGGCCTCAGACTCAGATAGGTTTTTGATTGCTGTGTTGGCGGCGACAACCATCGCCGCTATCATTTCTTTCTCATTCATTTGGATGCCCCTCGGTGATTAGAACAAGTAAGCGTTGTCACGCGCCCACGAAACAAACGCGCTGCTGCTGAACAGGACATCTTTCTTCTGCGGGTTCTTGCTTGCAGTCAAACAGAAGATGGACTGAAGTTCCTTCGGGCAACGCTTGAGATACTCAAACCACTTGCCGATGTTCTTGTTGTCGATACGCATAACCGCACCGAACGCCATGATGCAAAGCGCAGACACGTGCTTCGGCACAGGTGCAGTCAATGGGTTAGCAATAACTTCAGCCCACGGTGTAAGTTCATCTGCCATCTGGATGTAGGCCACCATGTCACGCGCACCCGAATAGCCGATGGTTCCTTCCAGCGCAGTAATCAATGCGTTGGTCGTGTACTTGTCACGGTTACGCACAATCGTCGATGCACCCGCAACAGAACGCGGCGAACAGAACGCAGCTTGCGGACGCTTGGGGTTGTAGTTGTAGTGATTGTCAGCTTGCGCGGCGTCCTTGTAGCTTTGGAAGATTTGCGGAGTCTCACGCGCCCATGCCATAACTTCCGGCACGATGTCGTTGTGTACCGCCCAATCGTCAATCCATTCTTGCGTAGTGGGGTTCTTGATTGGCAATTCAGTCACGCGATTGCGGCTGTGTGCTTTCATCACATCGCCAACACCGTCGCCGCTAAAGTTACCAGCAGTGATGACGACAGACTCAGGATTTATGGTCAGCCCACCGATACGGCGCGGGTGCGTCAGCACAGGGTGCAGGGTGTTCTTCACGCCGTTCTCGCCTTTGGTAAACTCGTCAAGGAAAATGCAAAGCGGCTCGTCAAGATGGAATCCCCAGAACTCGTTGGGGTAGAACTGTGTGGTGCGCGTCTGATGGTTGGGCATGGGGATGCCGATGTCGCCAATCTCTAGGTTAGGTACGTCCATGTAGATAGGCTTCATGTTAAGGCGCTCGGCGATAACCTTATGCATCGCGGTCTTACCGATACCCGGCGTGCCGACTAAGTGAAAGGTATTGCGCGGGTTGGCGCAGATAAGGTCAACCGCTTCTTTGAGAGTGACGGCGCCGTTGGTTGCGACTTGTGACATTGCGAGTTCTCCTGAATAGATAGTAGATAAGACGTTGGATTAATTGCTAACTTCGATACTGCTAACTTCATTGCTGCCACACATCGACATTGCTGTCGATTTGTTCTGTACCTTCTTATATTCGGTGAAGGCGTTTACAAAGATAAAGTTTTGGTTGCGCGAGTTCTTAGCCTCGTTCTCGGCGGGCTTGAATATCCTGTCGGCGTAGCAAACCTTTATCGTTTCTTCCAATACCTCATACATACTGTCATTGCGACAACTAGCAAGCTCGGGTGCTACACCGCGTAAATCAGGCCAAGCATACGCAACACCACGCGGTCCACTAACGATGATAATGATGTGCGCCTTCAGCCACTCAGTCGGGTCGTTGCCTTGCATCATCTGCAATAGCTTGTTCGCGTTCATGCCAAGCTGCGCTGAATCATTCTCAAGAATAGCTGGCAGTCCGTTGAACGGTTGCTTGGTCAAGTAACCCAGCGTCGCCGTGTTTGCCCTATGGATTTGCGACATCCTGACTGAGTGCGCTCGATGACAGATTGCCATGATGAAATGCTCAATCAAATAATTTTCCGTAATCGGTCTGCTCCAGAAAGGGTGTTCGGAACCCTCAAACAACTTACGCAATTCGGGCACGATGTTTGGCAGTTCTGAAGTTGGCGTGTCTGGTGGTATCCCCAAAACCTCAAGGCCAACGCGCCGCGTATCGCCGCTGTCGTATTGCCGCATTGCATTAAGTGTTCGGCAGTAGTCTATGAACGGCGCAATGGTTGGTGTAACTTCCTTGCATACCTTATGCCATTCCTTCTTATCCATGTGCCAGTTGCTGTAATGCTCACCTTCCACGGTAATAATGTGTGTGCATCCGTGGATGCTGTTGAACACCGACGATAGGGTGTTGAGGTTGATAACCAGCGGGTCTGTCGAGCCGATGAGGTATTTATCGGTTACAGGGTATTGTGCAAACTCTGTCGGCGACCGCGCGTGGGCGTTAGCCTCGACGAATATCATCTTGCCTCTGTCGATATACACCGTGCCATAGTCCGACGGCAGAATCTTGTCTATGAACGCAGCAGTACTTGGTGTCACCCAACCGTTGTGTTTGAGAAGAATGGTGTCGGTCTGCTTGAGAAACGTAACACACGGCGAACCGTACAGGACGCACTCGATGTTCTCGTCTTTGTCCATGCGCAGCTCCAAGTGCTTGTATCTACGCGCACCTAGGGGCCGAATCTCAGGGTTGCTACCACGGATAGGTGTGGTGCTTTGGTACCGTTTGTATGCCTCGTTGTATGTGCGCAGTTTTGGTATGAACGCTCCAGATAGCGGGCCGTTGCCATATGCCATCTCACACCCCCACTCGATAGCAGACATACGCATCAACACCCATGCTGCTAGACGCGTGACAGTCCAAGGCTTTTAGTTGCCAGTCAACACCGATGTTGATGAGTGTCAGCACCACCAGAACAGCAAGCACCGCACCGACCATCAACCCCGTGTAGAAGTTATCTTCGTCAATCATCTCAGTCTCCCCATGCGCCAAACGCTCTGGCGATTTGTGCTACCACCACCACGATGGAAGCAACCACAACTGCGTACATCAGCCGACGCTCGGCCTTCGTCAATTCTTCTTCTTGCTTAGGGTCGTACAGTTTCACGTCTCTTCTCCTTGGTTGTCAGCACATACTTGATGTAAGTCTGGTTGTTCTCAGCTAGTAACCGCTTGCGTTTGTTCTCGTCGGCGATTGCAGCTTTGCGTTGGTGATGGTTCCTGATGTAGCTGTAGTCGCGTGTTGTTCCCTCAGTCGCCATCTTTCTGCTCCCGCTTCGCAGCCTTAGCCACGCGCATCTTCTGCATACGCTCGTAGTCGCGTACCCTGCGCTCGTATTCGGTTTTGGGGATAGCCATGCGAACGGATACGAACATGGTCTCACCGTCATCTCCTGCTTTAAGCACAGTCCAGTCTTGCTTGGTGTACTTCCAATCAATCTCGCCCACGTTTTGTGCGGCGGTCATAAGCGCGTAGCGGTGCGCCCTTCTTGCCATTGCTTGTGTGTATGCGTGGTGCGGCACGTCGGTGGCGTGGGATTGGTTATGTTGGAACAGTTCGACGTCGGTGTCGATTTGTTCCCAGTTGGTTTGGCTGGTCATTCTCAGTCTCCCTTGGTCTCGGTGGTGTTGAGGGCGTGTTCGATAGCGCGGATTAGGATTGGTACGTTGCGCTCACGCGGGTGCATCAGATGTTGTTGCAGTTGAACCGCAAGATTGCGGAACATATTGATGTGTTGCTTGCGTGTGTCGAGTAAATGCAGGACTCGGGATAGTTTCTCGTTGGCCTCCTTGGTCTTCGTGGTTAGCTCGCGCAGTTGCAGGATGTGGTTGGTGATGTCAACGGTGGTCATTGTTGTCTCCTGATTACAGTTGCCGGTCAGCTTTGGGGTTGATGTAAACCAGTCGCCCGAACAGGAAGTGGCCGTTGTGGATTTGGTTCTGCACCCTGACTGCTTGGGTGTAGTACATGGGGTAAATGAGGCGGAAGATGAATCGGAACATTTCGACACTCCTGTCGTTTTGTGCCACATGGGTGGCGGGTTGATGAAGGTAGAACACAGGACGCTCTCCAACGTGTCCTTCGGACATTGTATCATATTCCTACGCGTTTGTCAAATAGTTGTGACGTCCTAAAAGTTTAATTGTTCCAAATGTTCCATGGGATGTGTGTAGCTATGGAACAATTCGAAATCCTACAATAAATATGGTTTGTAATGTTCCAGATGGAACATTAGGGTACGTGGGATGGAACAATAGGGTGTCAGGGGTGCGGTGCGCGTAAGTGGTTCATTTTATTATTATTTATTAAAAAATATAGATAGAGAGAGATGTATTGTTCCAATGTTCCACGTTTTTTCGAAAATGTACCCTCGTGTGGCAAAAATTTTTTTCCCTGCAAAATACCTTCGACAGATAAATTTTCTCCAGAATGTGCTCATACTTCCCAAAAAACGTGGAACATTGGAACATTCCTTTATAATCAACGACTTAACTTGGAACAATGCTTGGAACATTTGGAACAAATGGCCTGTTTATGGAACAATTCGAAATCCTACAGAATCCAATGGAACAATTCGACACCAATGTCGTTTTGTTCCAACACCGAATTTGAGCGCACAGTACGCGCGTAGGCTGCGGCGTCTTTTTCACCAGTTCCCTCCGGTCACTCCCTGCGCGAGGGCATAAAAAAACCCCCGCCGTAGCGGGGGCCGTGATGCGGGTGAATCAGGCTTTCGGCAGCATTGCTTTGATAGCCTCAAGTACCTTCCGGTTGTTGGCGTTCCACTGCAACGCGACTACAGCCTCGCGCACCTCTTTGCGCAGTGCGATGAATGATTCCTGCGCCTCTTTGGTTTCGGCCTTAACCTGCGACGCGATGGCCTTGTGAACCATCTGCGCCTCTTTGAGCGCCTCCACTGTGCCAGCCTCCACCAAGGCCTTTGCTTTCTGCGCCAGTACTGCGCGAGGTTCCGCTGCAAGTGCCTCTACCTTCTTTGCTTCATCCTCGCGCCCCTTGGCTACCTTCTCGGCCTTACCCTTGGCCTTAGGCTTGGCCAGTCCGCAGCGCGACGCCAGTAGCAGCGCAAACCGTTCCCAGCCCTTCTGCGGGTCATCCAGAGGCGAGGCCTTAATCCACGATTCGCGGTACGCGTTCCATTGTTCCAGAGTCGGGTCAATACCTAGACGCTTAGCTGCAGCGTCGACGACAGTGAATATGGCAGTTTCGCCCTTTGCGAACGCCTGCGAGTCTAGCTTCGCACCGTCCATGATATCGGCAAAAGGATTGACAACGCCTGCGGCGTTAAGGATGGATTCGGGCTGACCCGATGACTTGGTGATTGTGCTCATGATGTACCCTCCGATGGGCGTTAAGTGGCGACGTCCGCCACAACGTCATCCTACAGTATCCAACACCTGGTAGCGTGAATCTTTTGTTACAAGTCGCGCGGTACACTTCGACGCGCGTGTCGATTTGTTCCACCCAGTAACGCTAATGATTATCATTCTCGGTACCGTCGACCCTGTCGCCCCCGTCGCCCCCACCGGCCCCCGGCCCCCCAAGCCGCAATCGATGGAACCTAGGGGGACATTTTCTCAATAATCTGCACTGTCAAAGACCATATTTTGAAATACCCCCCTATAGGAGTCCCAACCTCCTCCTAATCAAAAATATCATTGCAAAATAAAAAATAGTGTTTATAATCCGCACCCATGACTACAAGCTACGAAAAATACGGTAAGAAGTACTACGAAGGGAACCGCGAAAAATGCGTGGAGCGCAACCGTGCGTACCAAATAAAGCAGAAGCAAAAATGGTGGGAATATAAAAAAACTTTGAAGTGTGAACGTTGTGGAGAAGACCACCCCGCATGCATTGATTTTCACCACATTAATCGCAATGACCCAGATAAGAAGCACGTAAGCAAGCTCATACAAAACCGGCTGTACGCTCAAGCGTATAGGGAAGTGAAGAAGTGCATTGTGGTGTGTGCTAACTGCCACCGAAAGATTCACTGGGATGAACGGCAAGAAGAGCTGAACAAATGATTGAGAAAGCCGCCGACGTTGCACACCACAAAGTCGAACCTGACTTCGACCACCCTATTCCTGCAAACCCTACGGACAAAGAGCCGCGCGACCCGCAAGAGAAGGTCAAGGTTAGTGCTACAACGGCGCGCCTTTTGGGTGAATTGGGGATGCCCTTAGATATGACTATGGCGGAAGCCGCCGAGGCGCAAGACCTATTTGCCGGTCACCCAGAGAAAGAACCCGGTGATGTATATAAGCAAGGCGTGGCTGTGCGCCTGTCGGCTCTATTAAATGTTTACGACAAACAAATCGTAGATGATGCGGTACAGCTTCGGCATTACATTACAAACCGGCTAATTGAAATCTCCAGTTGTGGCACCGCTAAGGATGAGCTACGGGCTTTGGAGCTGCTGGGTAAGATTAGTGACGTTGGCCTGTTTACTGAGAAGCAGGAAATCACAGTTACGCACCGCACTAGCGAAGAGCTGGAACATGCAATTAAGGAGCGGGTTAAGCGGCTTATTCACAGCAATATTATTGACGTTACACCTGAAGATACTGAATTAGATAATTTAAAAACCCAAGTTCACGAAACCGAATCCGAACCCATAGAAGATGCAACCGACGATTCAGACGCTAACTGAAGAGGAAATTGATTCTTTCCTAAAGCTTCTTCCGGCTATGTCGGATGGAGAGAAGCGCGACTTTCTTGAGAAGCTAGACCACTACGAGAAGGTAAAAGATAAAGAGCTGTCGAGAAATAACTTTCTGCATTTTGTGCAAAAGGTTTGGCCTACGTTTATTCACGGAGCGCACCATGCGAAAATGGCCAGAGCATTTGAGAGAGTGGCAAGAGGAGAAATTAAACGCCTTATCATCAACATGCCCCCGCGGCATACGAAGTCGGAATTTGCGTCGTACCTCCTTCCCGCATGGTTTTTGGGTAATTTCCCACAGAAAAAGGTTATCCAGACTTCGCACACGGCAGAGTTGGCTGTTGGTTTTGGCCGCAAAGTTCGTAACTTGGTTGATAAAGAAGAATATAGGAAGGTATTTGAGGGAGTTGAGCTACAAGCTGACTCTAAAGCCGCTGGTCGTTGGGCTACTAATGCAGGTGGAGAATACTTTGCTATTGGTGTGGGGGGTGCTGTTACTGGTAAAGGTGCTGACCTACTGATTATTGACGACCCGCACAGCGAACAAGAGGCCACTTTGGCCGAAGTAAACCCTGAAGTGTACGATAAAACCTACGAATGGTATACATCAGGCCCTCGGCAGCGTCTCCAACCGGGGGGTTCTATCGTCGTAGTGATGACACGGTGGTCTAAGAAGGACCTGACGGGTCAAGTTTTGAAGGCTGCAGCGCAAAGAAGCGGGGAAGAGTGGGAAGTTATTGAATTTCCAGCAATTTTACCCTCTGGCAAACCTTTGTGGCCGCAATTTTGGTCTTTGGGTGAGCTTTCTGCGCTTAAAAATGAACTTCCGCACTCAAAATGGATGGCGCAGTACCAGCAAGACCCCACAAGTGACGTATCAGCCATCATTAAACGTGAATGGTGGCAGCTTTGGGAGCGAGAAACACCCCCGCAGTGTGAATTTATTATCCAGTCGTGGGATACAGCGTTCCTAAAAAGCGAGCGTGCTGACTATTCTGCATGTACGACATGGGGTATTTTCTATAAAGAAGACGATACCGGTGTATCACAAGCGAACATCATTCTCCTTAATGCGTTCAAAGACCGCATGGAGTTTCCAGAGTTAAAGCAAGTCGCTAAACAAGAGTATTTGGAGTGGGAACCGGATAGCTTAATTGTAGAAGCAAAGGCTGCTGGCTCCCCCCTAATCTTTGAACTGCGACAAGCAGGCATACCTGTACAAGAATTTACACCAAGTAAAGGCAATGATAAGATTGCACGACTTAATGCTGTTGCTGATATATTTGCATCAGGACGTGTCTGGGTCCCAAACACTAATTGGGCTGAAGAATTAGTAGAAGAAGTCGCAAGCTTCCCTAGTGGGGAGCATGATGACTTGGTGGATAGTATGACCCAAGCGCTTCTTCGGTTTAGAAAAGGCGGATTTTTACGGCTTGGCACGGACTATGAAGATGATGCCCCTAGCTTTAGAAGTCCAAGAGAAAAACGCTTTTACGCTATGTAGGTGACGTATGTCAGATAAAGAAGATGCTTTAAAACGTGCCGAAGCCATTAGAGACTATGCAATATTAGAGACCGGAATGTCTCGGGCGCATGAAGTTAATCCGGAAGTATATAGTGAGATTGTCAATTATTTAGGAAAATACGGGAAGATTCCCGAGTTTGCTAGGGACTATTTAGGTGACGCATCGGGGGAATTTAATTATAACGTTTGGGATAGCAAAGACCGAGGTGAAATTTTATTCAATAAAAGATATGGAGCTATTCCACACCCATCTACTGTGCTTCATGAATTAACACACGCCGCGGATAGGCAGCTTGGTTTGCATTATGCAGCGCTTAGAAAACAAGGCATACAAAACCAATTCACAGATGCGTATGAACAGTTTAGAACGGTGCCCCGAAGAAGCTTATTTGATAATTCTGAACAAAAAGGTATGGGCATAGAGGAGGCAATTAAAAAATTGTCCCCTAAGTCGTGGCGTGAAACGAACAAAGAGTATAGAGCCACCCCCGACGAAGCCCTAGCGTTTGGAGTTGGTAATTCCGCTACACAAACTCCTGATTCGTACCCTTCGTACCCCCTGCATTTAGACCCTACATTATATACTAATTTTAGAATACTATTAGATTTAGCTAATAGGTTTCCCATACCGCAAGAAAAAGAAACCAAAAAGAGGGGCGGGGGTAAGATTTCCTTGTCAGAAGAATACAACAAGGGCGGAAAAGTCAGTTTAATTTAAGGACGTATTATGGCCATCGACAAAGCACTAAACCCCGCCCCTCTTGGGATGGACGCAACAGAAGAAGACCAAGCGGTGCAGGCGCCTGAATTTGAGATTGAGATTCAGGATGACCAGCCTGAAGAAGGTGATACAGAAGAAGTAAGCGTAGAGGTTGACGATGAGTTCAACGCTAATCTTGCGGAAGATATGGATGAGGGTCAGCTTACAGAGCTGGCTGGAGACCTTCTTGAAGATTTTGATACGGACGTGTCCGCCCGTAGAGATTGGTTAGAGACGTATGTAGATGGCCTAGAACTGCTTGGTATCAAGATTGAAGACCGCACGGAGCCGTGGCCCGGAGCGTGTTCTGTGTATCACCCCTTGCTTGCAGAAGCTTTGGTTAAGTTCCAAAGCGAGACCATTATGGAGACCTTCCCACCAGCTGGTCCTGTAAAGACCAAGATTGTTGGTAAAGATACGCCCGAGAAGGAAGACGCGGCTAAGCGCGTGCAGGAAGACATGAACTATCAGCTTACTGAAGTTATGTCTGAATACCGGCCAGAACATGAGCGCTTGCTTTGGGGTCTGGGCCTTGCAGGCAACGCGTTTAAGAAAATCTATTTTGACCCATACATCAACCGCCAAGCAGCTATTTACATCCCCGCTGAGGACATGGTGGTCCCTTATGGCGCCAGTAATTTGGAAACTGCAGAACGTGTAACGCACGTAATGCGGAAGACCAAGAACGAATTAAGGAAGCTTCAGGTAGCAGGGTTTTATCGGGACGTTGACTTAGGCGACCCGGTTAATGTGCTAGATGCGGTTGAGAAAAAGATTGCAGAAAAGATGGGCTTCCAAGCTACATCGGATGAGCGCTATAAGATTTTAGAAATGCACGTTGATTTAGTCATGCCGGGAGATGAGGATAAGGATGACTCTGGGCATGAAACAGGCATTGCTCTGCCGTATGTAGTTACTATTGAGAAGAGCAACCAAACTATTCTGGCTATTCGGCGTAATTGGAATCCTGATGACCCGTCAAAACAAAAGCGTCAGCATTTTGTGCATTATGGGTATATCCCCGGATTTGGGTTTTATAACCTAGGACTTATTCATTTAATCGGTGCCTTTGCAAAATCAGGCACTATGCTCATGCGGCAGCTCGTAGATGCCGGAACGCTATCCAACCTACCCGGTGGATTTAAGGCACGCGGCCTCCGTGTCAAAGGTGACGATACCCCTATCGCTCCTGCAGAGTTCCGTGATGTGGACGTGCCCAGTGGCACTATCCGTGACAACATCATGCCGCTCCCCTACAAGGAACCTTCTCAAGTTCTGATGGCATTAATGAATCAGATTGTCGAAGAGGGCCGTCGGTTTGCCAGCGCAGCAGACTTGAAGGTTAGCGATATGTCCTCGCAATCGCCGGTTGGTACCACACTGGCTATTCTTGAGCGTACGTTAAAAATTATGTCGGCAGTACAGGCCCGCATTCACTACGCTATGAAGCAAGAATTTAAGCTTCTTGCGGGCATTATTCGAGACTACGCGCCCGAGGAATATGAGTTTGACCCCGAAGAAGGTGACCGCAAAGCTCGCAAATCTGACTACGACATGGTTGAGGTTATTCCAGTTAGTGACCCCAATGCCGCCACAATGTCGCAAAAAGTTGTGCAGTATCAGGCAGTTATGCAAATGGCGCAAGGTACACCTGATATTTATGACATGAAAGAGCTTAATCGGCAGATGTGTGAAGTATTAGGTATTAAGAATATCGACAAACTCATACCGCCTGAAGAGGAGCAAAAGCCCAAAGACCCCGTGTCTGAAAATATGGCGTTCCTAAATAATCAACCAAACAAAGCGTTTATCTATCAGGACCATCAAGCACATATCCAGACGCACATGATGTTTATGCAGGACCCCAAGATGGCGCAGATGGTTGGGCAGTCACCTAACGCACAACAGATTCAGGCTGCGATTCAGGCGCACATTGCTGAACACTTGGCGTTTGAGTATCGCAAGCAAATTGAACAACAGCTTGGTATGCCGCTACCGGCTCCGGACGAAGAACTACCAGAAGATATTGAGCTTGACTTGTCACGTATGGTTGCGGACGCCGCACAGAAACTATTGCAGCAAAACCAAGCAGAAGCTCAACAACAGCAAATTCAGCAACAGCAACAAGACCCAATTATTCAGATGCAACAGAAAGAGTTGGAGCTTAAGGAACGCGAACAAAGCATGAAAGAACAAAAGGCTATGGCCGACGTTCAGCTTGAAAAAGAGCGGCTAAATATTGAGCGCATGCGGGTTGAGTCACAAGACCGCCAAAAGGGCTTGGAAGTTGGGGTAAAGGCAGTTATGGACTCACGTAGGCACGATGACCAGCAGCGGAACGAGGGCATGCGCATGGGGCTTGATGCAACGAAGCACGATAAGCAAATGGCGCATCAATCGCAACAAACGAGGGAACAAGCGCTAGCTCAAGTCCTGCAGGCCCAACAAGCAGCATTCAATAAAGGCAACCAATAAAAATGAACGACACGCTTGAGTATCTGATTAAAAAAATCGGAGAGGAGCGCACCAATCTCGCAGATTGTTTGGTTGAAGGCAACCTAAACGATTTTGCGCAATATCAATTTTTGTGTGGCCAAGCCCGAGGTCTTTTGGTCGCACAAGTACTTATCCAAGACCTTGCAAAACAACTGGAGTATGACGATGACTGAAGAAGTCACGCAGGAAAAACCCACGCAATTACCCGAACCAAAAGGCTATCGGATTCTTTGCGCAGTTCCTGATGTTGGGGACACATATGAAAATGGTCTGTTAAAAGCAGATAAGACAAAAGAAGTAGAAGCAGTTTCTACGGTAGTTCTTTTTGTTCTTAAGCTTGGAGACCAATGCTACAAAGATGTAGACCGGTTTCCGACCGGACCTTGGTGTAAAGAAGGAGATTTTGTCCTTTGCCGGGCTTACGCAGGTACCCGCATCAAGATTCACGGTAGGGAATTTCGCATTATCAATGACGATACCGTTGAGGCAGTTGTTGATGACCCCCGCGGCTATAGCCGCGCATAAGGAGTAAGTGATGGAACAAGAGAACAATATGGAAATGGTTGAATTTGAATTCCCGGACGAAAACGAAGGGAATGAAACCCCAGTGGAACAAAGTGAAGAATACAAGCGTGCTTACGATGAGGCTTATCGTAAGAGTATGGAAGAAGATTTTGAAATAGAAGATGACACGCCTGAAGAAGACCGTGGCCGAGAACCACTTCCAGAAAGTGTAGTTAAAGAAATAGAAGCAGATGAACTAGATGATTATTCTGACCGCGTTCGCACGCGCATGGCGCAGCTTAAAAAGGTTTGGCACGATGAGCGCCGAGCCAAGGAAGCCACTGTCCGGGAACGTGAAGAAGCGCTTCGTGTTGCTCAGCAAATCATCGAAGAGAATAAGCGTCTAAAAGCTACGCTTTCTTCCGGTGAAGAATTCCTTATGCAGACCATGAAAGAGGCTGCAGAACGTGAATTTGATATTGCCAAGCGTGAATATCGTGAGGCTTACGATGCTGGCGATACTGAAAAAGTTGTAGATGCGCAACAGAGGCTAACTAATGCGCAATTAAAAATGCAACAAGTTACTGGGTATAAACCAGTATATGTGCAAAAAGCTTTACAAGATGAATCAAATGCTGTAAATACGCAATTAGAACGGCCCCAAACTCCTCGGCCCGACCCAAAAGCTTCTGCTTGGCAACAACGGAATGTTTGGTTTGGAACGGATGAAGAGATGACTAGCTTGGCTTTGGGGCTGCATGAGAAGCTAGTCAAAAGCGGCGTAGACCCTAGGTCTGACGACTACTACCGTCGTATCGACGATACGATGCGCAAAAGATTCCCCGAGTATTTCGGGGGTACGCAGGAACAGGCTCCGGCCCAACCTCGCGCAAAGCCAGCCACGGTTGTTGCACCGGCAACGCGTAGCACCGCGCCTAAGAAAATCGTGCTGACCAAGACGCAAGTAAATCTTGCACGAAAGCTTGGAATTACACCGGAGCAATATGCTCGTGAACTGATGAAAGGGATGTAAAAATGGCTGAAAATCGACTTGTACGTGAATTGGAATCTAGTGAACAAGTGCTGAAGCGTCCTGAGGCGTGGAAGCCCCCCGAGTTACTTCCGGAAGTTCGGAAGCAGCCGGGTTTTGCTTATCGTTGGATTCGGACCAGCATGCTCGGTCAATCGGACGCTCGTAACGTCTCTTCTAAACTGCGTGAAGGCTGGGAGCCAGTCAAATTGGCGGACCAACCCGAAATGCAATTCTTTGTAGATGCCGAAAGTAAATTTAAAGATTGTATTGAAATTGGCGGTCTACTGTTGTGCAAAACCCCACAAGAATTTGTGGAACAGCGCAATACGTATTATGCAGCACAAGCACAAGCACAAACTGATGCAGTGGATAACAGCTTGATGAAGGAAAACGACGCTCGTATGCCTTTATTTAAAGAACGTAAATCTACTACCTCGTTTGGCTCAGGTAAATCTTAATCTAGGAGCTAAATATGGCTTACCCGACTGTTTCGGCCCCCTACGGCCTAAAGCCGGTGAATCTTATTGGCGGACAAGTGTTTGCGGGTTCTACCCGTATGTTCCCGATTGCCAGCGGCTACAACGCCAACCTGTTTTACGGCGATGTGGTTCAACTGACTACGGACGGCACTATCGTCGCTAATGGGACCACCAGTGGCACCTCGGCAACCGCTGGCATTGTTGGCGTGTTCCTCGGTGTCCAATACACCAACCCTTCGACCAAGCAGCGCATCAACGCTCAATACTGGCCCGCTAACACCGTTGCTCCGGACGCTATCGCTTATGTTAGTGATGACCCGGACGCGATTTTCCAAGCGGTTGTCTGTTCGACTGGTACCACTCTGGCTGCTGTTGGCCAATGGGCCGTCGGCAAGAACGCCGGTCTGTTGCAAAATGCTGGTTCAACCAACACCGGTGATTCGGCTGTTGCTATCGGCGGCGCCGCCCCGGCTGCTTCGGCAAAAATCATGCGTATCGTTGGTATCGTTCCGGAGTCGGCAGTTTCGACCACCGCTTCGGGTACCACCAGTGGTTCGAGCACTTCGGTCACCATCACTGCTGCTAACAGCAACATCCTGCCGTATATGGATGTGACTGGTAGTGGTATCGCTGCTGGTAACTATGTTGCTTCGGTTTCTGGTACGACTGTGACTCTCGCTGTTGCGGTTAACCTTGCTTCGGCTACGACCCTGACGTTCTCGGGTTCGCCGGAAGCTCTGGTTAAGTTCAACTTCGGCTGGCACTCGTACTACAACGCCACCGGCGCTGCCGTTGCTACCTAATAGGAGTTAAATCATGGCAATTTCTCGTGCCCAGCTACTTAAGGAACTCCTGCCCGGCCTGAACGCGCTGTTCGGTATGGAGTATGCTCGCTACGGCGAGGAACACAAGGAAATCTACGAAACCGAAACTTCGGAACGTAGCTTTGAAGAAGAAACCAAGCTGTCGGGCTTCTCGGCTGCGCCGGTCAAGAACGAAGGTACTGCTATTCGTTACGACAACGCGCAAGAAGCTTGGACCGCTCGCTATAACCACGAAACCATCGCTTTGGGTTTCTCGCTGACTGAAGAAGCAATCGAAGATAACCTCTACGATTCGCTGTCGGCTCGTTACACCAAGGCTCTGGCTCGTGCTATGGCATACACCAAGCAAGTTAAGGCTGCTAACGTCCTGAACCAAGGCTTCAACCCCGCTTATGTTGGTGGCGACGGTGTTGCTCTGTTCTCGACCTCGCATCCGCTTGTCAATGGTGGCGTTAACAGCAACACCCCGGCAGTCGCTGCTGACCTGAACGAAACCTCGCTGGAAAACGCTGTGATTCAAATCGCTGCGTGGACCGACGAACGTGGTCTGCTGATTGCTGCTAAGCCGAAGAAGCTGATTGTTCCGCCCGCGCTGCAGTTCGTCGCTACTCGTCTGTTGGAAACCGAACTCCGCGTCGGCACCACTGACAACGACATCAACGCGCTGAAGAACAACGGTTCGATTCCGGAAGGCTACACCATCAACCACTTCTTGACCGACACGAACGCATGGTTCCTGACCACCGACGTTCCGAACGGCATGAAGCACTTCGAGCGCACCCCGCTGGCTACCTCGATGGATGGTGACTTTGATACCGGTAACGTCCGTTACAAGGCCCGCGAGCGTTACTCGTTCGGCTGGTCGGACCCGCTGGGTATGTTCGGTTCGCCGGGCGCCAGCTAAGTAGTCTGATGTACGGAGGGGGCTTGCGCCCCCTCTTTTTTGCTGTATAATGCTGCACTGCAGCATTTAACCTTTAGGAGAAACCTATGAACTTTGATTTTGTCGCCGCATTTACCTCGTTGTCGAAGTCGTATCGTGAGCTGGCCCACAAGGCCCACGACCAGATGATTGAAGCTTGGATTAAGGCTGAAAAGTCGATTGAAGATAACTGCAAGCTGATGGCGTTCTGGAAGAAGTAACCAAAGGCCCTTCGGGGCCTTTTTACTGATTGTCGTTAACGTGTTTGTACCATGCACGAATAAAATTTTTTAAGTCATCTAAAGAAGAACCCACAGATACTAATTCGCCGGTTTTGGCAACAAGCCGAATGTCTGTTACCTGCATATCCGCATCAGTGTTCCCCGTTACAAGCAACACACAAAATTTAGGTGTAGCGCACAATCGGCGAAGCAAAATTTCTTGCCCTGTACTTACTTTTTCGTTAGGCCGCTTCCATTCGCATACCAGAAACCACCCTTTCCGTTCGTAAACCATATCTAAGTTAGACGGAAGAAACTTAGGATTTTCTGGGATTACGCCCATCAAGTCTTTAAAATCTATATGCGGCGCATTCCTATTACGCATTGCTCCCATATCATTCCTTTTTACTTGACTATCCACGAATACTATAATATAAAAACCGCATCTAGGGGAACGGCCAACCCAACTGACCTAGCAGACTTTGTAGAGATGGTTTGGCCAAGTGCTACAACACGGAGATTCACATGGCTAATTCTACTTTTAGCGGACCAGTTCGCTCGCAGAACGGGTTCCAAACTATTTCGGTTAATTCGACTACCGGTGCTGTTACCACCACGTCCGTTATCGGCCCCGCAATGGTGGTTGATTCGGTTACTGCTACTGGCAACCTCACGGCCGATAGCGGCACTGCTCCGGTCGCTGGCGGCGCTGCTGCCTTCCTTGCTACCTCGACCGCCGGTCTTGGCGTTTATTTTGGCTCGGGCGCACCGACCGTGTCGGCTGCTCAAGGCTCGCTGTATATCCGCACTGACGGCTCTTCGACCAGCACTCGCTTGTATGTGAACACGAACGGTTCGACGACTTGGACTAACGTCACCACCGCTGCTTAATAGGAGTGCGTCATCATGATGCAAACTGACGTTAAAGCCATATCGCTGGCAGCTTCTGGCTCGGCATATGGTGACAGGACACGAGTTCGTGGATTAGTTGTTGAACCCGGCGCTTCTGCTGGTAGTGTTGTTCTGAAGGATGGTGGCTCAAGCGGTACCACTATTTTCACAGTCAACACCCCGGCAGCAGGTCAGGTGTTTAATGTTCTGATTCCCGGCGAAGGTATTCTGTTTACCACAAATGTGTACGCCACACTGAGCAATGCAAAAGTGACGGTGTTCTATGGCTAAGACCCCGGCATGGCAACGTAAAGAAGGCAAGAACCCCAAGGGCGGTTTGAACGCCAAGGGCCGTGCTTCTTATAATGCTGCTAACCCCGGCAAGCCGGGATTGAAAGCTCCTGCACCACACCCCAAGACAAAAAAAGATGCGGGAAGACGTAAGTCTTTTTGCGCCAGAATGTCGGGTATGCCCGGTGCAATGAAAGATGAAAAAGGACGGCCAACCCGAAAGGCGTTGTCGCTTAAAGCATGGAACTGCTGAACTGTACTAAGTGCAAAGAAAGTAAACCGAGTACATCGGAATATTTTCCATTACATAATAAAAAACGTAATGGTTTAGATAGTTGGTGTCGCTTATGCCGCTCTTCATATCGCAGTGAAACCAATCGTGGCAAATTTAGGGCTGTTATTTCTGATGAGGCGCTAAAAGAATTAAAAGCATCTACTTTGCAGTGTGTTATTTGCGGAGCAGAAGAAAAATTAGTTGTTGACCATGACCACAAAACTGGGCAAGTAAGAGGAATGTTGTGCAATCACTGCAACAGGGGTCTTGGGCATTTTAGGGATGACCCGATGCTGTTAGAATTTGCAGCACAATATTTATATGCTGCGCATGATGCGCCTAAATGGAAAAAATATTTAGAAAAGGCAGAAACAGCATGACAGAACATCATGAGACCCTTAAAACCGCACTAGATGCAGCGTCTGTTGTAACAGCAATTGGCACTTTCATGAATGCTTTACCTGCCGTTGCAGCGTTATTTACGATTGTATGGACGGGCATTAGAATCTACGAAACCGCAACCGTGCAAAAGTTAATTGCAGCATGGAAAGAAGTGGAGGATAAAGATGCCTAGTGTAAGCAAAAAGCAGCACAACCTAATGGCGGCGGTGGCTCACAACCCGAAGTTTGCCAAAAAGGTCGGTATCCCGCAAAGTGTGGGTAAGGAATTTAACAAGGCCGATAAAGGCAAACAATTTGAAAGAGGTGGTGAAATGGCAATGAACAAAATGAAAAATCCCATGATGGGCATGATGGGCGCACGTAAAGCCGCGGACTCCGCAGTTAAAACTACTGCCCCCGCGATGGGCGCTCGCAAGTCTGCAGAGGATGCAAAACAAAGAATGCAAAAGGCTATGCAAAAGGCTATGCAAAAGAAAGATAGTGCTATGGCTGCACGCAAACCCGCCGCTCCGGCTCCTGAAGCTACAGCCCCGGCACCAACCATGAAGAAGGGCGGTAAGGTCAAGACCAAGTGCATGGCCGGTGGTGGTTATGTTCGCGCTGCTGACGGCATTACTAAAAAAGGCAAGACCAAGGGTAAGTTTGTATGAGACCGAGTCGGGGTATGGGCGCTATTAATCCTTCAAAAATGCCGAAGGCTAAAACCGTTCGTCGTAAAGACAACCCCGACAAAGTTACTCAGTACAAAGAAGGTGGCCTGAGTAAGGTCAACGAAGCGGGTAATTATACTAAGCCGGGTATGCGTAAGTCTTTATTTAACAGCATTAAAGCTGGTGGTAAGGGCGGCGCTCCCGGCCAATGGTCAGCCCGCAAGGCCCAAATGTTAGCATTACAATACAAAAAGCGCGGCGGCGGTTACAAGGACTGACATGAAAAAACCACAGCAAAGTCTAAAAAACTGGACCGCGCAAAAGTGGAGAACCAAAAGTGGTAAACCGTCAACGCAAGGACCGAAAGCAACCGGAGAGCGATACCTCCCGGAAGCGGCGATTAAGTCGTTATCTCCGTCAGAATATGCTGCAACGACTAGAGCGAAAAGAGCTGGAAAAAGAGCAGGAAAACAATTTGTAGCACAGCCTAAAACTGTCGCAAAGAAAACATCGAGGTATAGGTAATGGGCGCTGCGGCCACTAACGGAATCCCATCTGGGGGCAATCCCGTATCTAGTATTAATAAACAGGGGCCAGCCTTAGGTGGTAAAGGCGGCGGCACATCCACGCCCGCGCAAATACAACTTCCTCAGCATATCCAACAGACCCTTGCCGGTATGTTACAAGGCGCAATGCCGCAGAACCAAAAGCCTAATGGGTTTAATCAGAATGGATTTAATCCATATATGCAAAATCAGCAGCAACAGCAATATCAACAGCAGCATTCTTCTCAAATGCCCAGTTCGCCGTTAACGTCAGCGTCAAAAACACAGCCGCAAATGCTAACTGCAGCCGGGATAGGCAGCTTAAACCTTAACAACATTATTAAATAATGGACTACGAACGCTATAAAAACCCGGATGGGAGCCTGCCCGAATGGGCAGAAAAGTTTAAGGAATGTGAGAAGTATATTGAAGATGCGTTGCAGTATTGCAATGGAACACATGAATTGCAGGATGTGGCAGACCAGATTTTTAACGGCGAATTACAGCTTTGGCCTGCTAAAGATACAGCACTGGTATCACAAATTGTTGTGTATCCAAAAAGAAAATCTATTCATATCTTTTTGGCTGGCGGGAACATTGACGAATTAATCAATATGGAAGAATCAGTATTTTCTTGGGCGCGTAGACAGGGCTGTGATATGCTGACTTTTTCGGGTAGACTTGGGTGGAGCCGCAGTAAGCTGAAGAATCGCGGATACAAAGCGGACCATATCATGATGGTAAAGGATATTTGAAATGGGATTTTCAAGCACTGGGTCTACTGGCACTGGAGCTAATAGTAACCAAACTAGCGGCCAAACCAGCAATCAAACCGGTGTAGGGTCTAATCCTACAACTACTGGGCAAACCCAGCCTACCGGTTCGCAATACGGCGGTAAAGGCGGCGGATACGCACAGCCTAATCCGCAAGATACTCCGCGTAATCCGTATGCGGTCAATACAGATACATCATCTCAACAAACGTACATGCCATTTGGGCAAACCGCCTATGGGTACAACATGCAGCGTTTGGCACAGCGCATGGACCCTTCCGCAGCGTTGCCGGGTGATTACAACCGCCCTAGTTTCTATCAACCGCAAGCCCCGCAGTTTTTCCAACCTCAAATTGACGTAGAGGGACTAAAGTCCGCTTTTGGTGGAAAGGGTGGCGGTACGGCCGATACTAAAGGGTCTACAGATACAACAACCCCGGCTACCACTCCCGCAGCTACAGATACGCAACAGCCGCAAAACCAATATGATACTAGGTTCAGCGCACTAGAAGAAAAACTAAACCAACTTCTAGCCGCGCGCTCTGGCGCTGGTACAACAGCCCCAGCTACCTCTGATACGACTACTCCTACCAGCACTTCGGCCGCTACTTCTGGTACAACAGCCCCAGCTACCTCTAGTACGACTGCCCCTACCGGCACTTCGGCCGCTACTTCTGGTACAACGGCCCCAGCTACCTCTGATACGACTGCTCCTACCGGCACTTCGGCCGCTACAGATTCTGAAATTAAAGATACTGGAGAAGCTACGTATTCTCAAACGGCGGCTGCTAGTAAATTTGGGGTTGGGACTAATGCAGCGGAGGCGTCTACGCCGCTTACAGATACACAATTATCTGACGCAAAAGAAGCAAAAGCCGCCGAAGCAACGGCTACAGCAGCAAAAATTGACCCCGTTACGGGCAAGCCAAAATATCAATATGGCACGTATACTGCTCCTACTGATGAGCAACTATCTGGGTTGGGTAGCAAAGCAAACATTCAATCTTACTATAATCAACAGGCCGCTAGGGCTAAAACTGACTTGGCAGCGGCACAAAAAGCGCTAAAAGCTGCGCAAAAAAGCGGCTCGATGGATGACCAAGTAGCCGCCCAAAAACAAGTTAGCGCCATCTTACAACGCCAAGCTCAAATTGCCGCGGATTCAAAGAAGACATTGGCCCAAGTAGGCAAGACCGGCTATCAAACAGCCTCGCAGATTCAAGCTAGCAAGGATGCAGCAGCTAAGGCCGCAGCAGATAAACAGGCAGCAGCTAAAGCACAGGCGGACGCAGCGGCTAAGGCTAAGGCAGATGCAGCAGCTAAGGCCACAGCAGATAAACAAGCCGCGGCTAAAGCCAAGGCAGATGCAGCAGCTAAGGCCGCCGCAGACAAACAAGCCAAAGCGCAAGCGGATGCACAAGCCAAAGCACAAGCAGAGGCGCAGAAGAAAGCCGCAGCGGATACGGCCGCTAAGGCTAAGGCAGATGCAGCAGCTAAGGCCACAGCAGATAAACAAGCCAAAGCACAAGCGGATGCACAAGCCAAAGCACAAGCAGAAGCGCAGAAGAAAGCCGCAGCGGAAAAAGCAGCCCAAGAAAAAGCCGCAGCGCAAAAAGCAGCCCAAGAAAAGGCAGCCGCCGATAAAGCCGCAGCTCAGCAAGCCGCGCAGGAAAAAGCTGAAGCAGAGCGTGCCGCTAAAGAAAGAGCGGCTCAAGAAAAAGCGCAAGCAGAGGCGCAGAAGAAAGCCGCAGGGGAAAAAGCAGCCCAAGAAAAAGCCGCTGCCGCACAGAAGGCCGCAGAAGAAAAAGCCGCTGCTAAGCAAGCCGCTGCAGAAAAAGCCGCTGCAGAAAAAGCAGCAAAAGCGCAAGCAGCTGCAGCTAAGAAAACGACCAAAAAAGCAAAGGGCGGTACAGTCATTGCCCACAAAGGAATGACGCCCAACCTTAAAAAACAGTTAGGAATTAAATGACTACCACCGGCACCGCATCATTTAATTTAGACCTCAACAATCTTATTGAAGAGGCATTTGAGCGTTGCGGCTCTGAGCTTCGCACGGGCTACGATATGCGCACGGCCCGCCGTAGTCTTAATCTTCTTACTATTGAATGGGCCAACCGCGGTATTAATCTTTGGACAATTGAGCAGGGCAGCATTCCGCTTCTTGCTAATACCATTACATATGATTTGCCGGTTGATACGATTGACTTGTTAGACCACGTTGTGCGTACTGGTAGCGGGCAAAATCAGACTGATATTAATATTACTAGAATATCGGAGCCTACTTACTCAACCATTCCTAACAAAAATGCCACCGGGCGTCCAATTCAGGTGTGGGTAAATCGGCGCTCAGGGGCCACCACGCCAAATGGAGTGCAATATCCACAGATTAATATTTGGCCGCTACCAACAGTTAATGACCAATACACATTCGTATATTGGCGCTTGCGTCGTATTCAAGACGCTGGCAACGGCGTGACCACACAAGATATTCCGTTTCGGTTTCTACCGGCTATGGTTGCAGGTCTTGCGTACTATCTTTCGCTCAAAATCCCCGACGCCGCTCAGCGCATTCAGATGTTAAAAGCTGACTACGAAGAGCAATATCAACTTGCAGCCGATGAAGACCGCGAAAAAGCGGCCATTCGCCTAGCACCGCGTGTTGGGTATGTTGGTGGCGGGGGGTGGTAAGTGCCCTCCAAGTTTTCGTCTGGCAAATACTCTATTGCGGAATGCGATAGATGCGGGTTTCGTTACAAGCTTAAACAGCTAAAACGCTTGGTTATTAAAACCAAAAACATTAATATGTTGGTGTGTCCAACATGTTGGGAACCAGACCAGCCGCAATTGTCTCTCGGGCTTTACCCAGTTAGTGACCCGCAAGCAGTGCGTAACCCAAGAACTGATACTAGCTATTACACATCAGGTACAGGGGGTTTGCAGCTACAACCGGGTCCGGGACCAAATGGTATTGGTACAATAGGTGAAGGTAGTAGAATATTTCAATGGGGTTGGAATCCCGTTGGCGGCTCAAGAGCAGACGATAATGGACTAACTCCGAATGACCTAATTGCTCAAGGACAAATCGGAAATATTGCGGTTACTACAATTTAAGGAGTACATGATGGAAAAAGATGACCTGAAACAAGACAAAGCCCTCATTAAGAAGGCTTTCAAGCAGCATGATAAGCAAGAACACAAAGGCGGCAAGGGTACTACCCTGAAGCTCAAGAAGGGCGGCGTCACCTCTGCCGATATGAAGAAGTATGGCCGCAATTTGGCCCGCGCTATGAATCAGCGCTCGTCTGGTCGGGGTCGCTAACATGGCTAAGAACAACAAACCCGCAGAGGTTTACGCAAAACCTCACACAATGGAAGGTAAAACCGTTTCTGCCGGGGACGCCGAAGTTCATGGTGAGTATAATCCCGACCAGCTTAGCATCTCTGTTGGTAATATTTCGGCAAAAGCCAGCAACTCTCAAACAAACAAAAACGGCGAAACACAAATCCGTGGTTGCGGTGCTGCTACTAAGGGCACCAAGGCTCGTGGCCCGATGGCGTAAACATGAACTATACGCAACTTGTAACTATTATTCAGGATTACACTGAAAACTCCTTTGCTTCAACGGATATCAATACGTTTATCCAGCAAGCAGAAGAGCGTATCTATAATTCTGTTCAGTTACCTGCGCTACGTAAAAACGTTACTGGCACAACTACGGCTGGTAATCAATATCTCGGTGTTCCTTCTGATTGGTTAGCTACGTTCTCTATGGCGGTTATTGACCCCACAAACGGAAATTTTCAATATTTGCTAAACAAAGACGTAAACTTTATTCGGGAAGCGTATCCGTCCCCCACGGTTACCAACATTCCAGAATATTATGCTGTATTTGATAACAGCTCATTTATTCTAGGGCCTACACCTAATTTAGCATATACAATAGAGCTGCATTACTTCTATTACCCTGAATCCATTGTCACTGCAGGTACGACTTGGCTAGGGAATAATTTTGAAACCGCGCTACTTTATGGTTCTTTGCTTGAAGCGTATACGTACATGAAGGGCGAACAAGACGTTATGGGCGTGTACAAACAAAGATATGATGAAGCTATGCAGTTACTCAAACAGCTTGGTGATGGTAAAGATAGGCGCGATGCTTATCGTTCCGGCCAAGTCCGTTATCCAGTCCAATAAGGAATAAAAATGAGCTTTGGTGTTGATGTTCCCGTGCTTCTTGGTGGCGTTACAGTTCACACTACAAACAACCGTGGGCTTACGCCGGAAGAGCTCGCAGAAATGGCTCTAGACAAGATTATTTATGTTGGTAATCAAAGTCATCCGGCAGTTAGGGAGCAAGCGAATGCGTTTAGAAACAACATTCGCCATATTTTAGTTTCTTATATGAATCAAGCTATTGTGTGCCATAACACAACTGTTGCAAAACGTCTCACGGATGCAGGCTATCCTGAGCTAACCCACCTATTAGATTAAGGAAATATCATGGCTATTACTCAAGCAATGTGCACGTCGTTCAAGGTTGAACTCATGACGGCAACGCACAACTTCACCGCCTCTACCGGCGATACTTTCAAGATTGCGCTGTACACCTCGTCGGCCACTCTTGATGCCACTACTACTGCATACACCATTTCTAACGAAGTAACCGGAACTGGTTATACGGCAGGGGGCAACACGTTAAGCAGCGTGACTCCGACTTCTTCGGGCACTACTGCGTTTACTAGCTTTGCTAATACGACTTGGAGTACCGCCACCATTACGGCTCGCGGCGCTTTGATTTACAACAGCAGCAAGTCAAACAAGTCGGTGTGCGCGCTGGACTTTGGTTCGGATAAGACTTCTACCGCCGGTAACTTCACAATTATTTTCCCGACGGCTGACGCTAGCAACGCAATTATCCGTATTGCTTAAGGTGTATAAATGGCCCTTGTCATTGCCGACCGCGTAAAAGAAACAACCACCACTACTGGTACGGGTACAGTTACCCTTGCTGGTGCCGCCACTGGTTTTCAATCTTTTGCTGTGGTTGGCAACGGCAACCAGACTTACTACACTATTGCCGGTCAGGGAACTTCTGAATGGGAAGTGGGCATTGGCACATACACTTCTTCTGGCACTACGCTTTCGCGTACTACAGTTCTTGCGTCATCTAACGCTGGGTCTTTAGTTAATTTTAGTGCGGGCACTAAGGACGTATTTGTTACATATCCTGCGGGTAAAGCAACTT
>Ga0214923_10001743_pt1 | contig 30278 bp, 15 predicted proteins | sample LL1510_MetaG_FD_177993 | JGI IMG/M metagenome (GOLD analysis project Ga0214923, IMG submission 177993) | Freshwater microbial communities from Lake Lanier, Atlanta, Georgia, United States - LL-1510 | ecosystem: Environmental > Aquatic > Freshwater > Lake | place: USA: Georgia | collected...
CAGTTGTACTAGCAGTTGTACTAGAATTAGTTGGGTTGTATCTATAAATTACAAATGTAAAAAACAAAAAGAATATAAATATAGAAAAATATTTAGCATTTGAATAATAAATTGCTAATGCAATTGAGATATATAAAGATAAACGCATTATTGCGTTCACTTTTTCTTCATGCGAATGTTCTTTTATAGGAAAAAATTCTAATAGACGTTCTTTTTTAAATAAAATATAAAAATCCTTTGTCCAAAGTGGATCCGTCATAATAATTATCTTAATATATTAAGAGATAATAAATTTTATTAAAAATTAATTTAAATAAATTTTTATATAAATTAAAAATCTTCATCATCAAATACTATATTTCTATCATCTTCTGTTTGTCCTACACCGGCTTTTTGATACTGTGAAACACGTGTTTCAAAAAAATTCTCTTTTGTATTCATTGATATCATTTCCATAAATCCAAATGGATTTTCTACATTAAATAATTTATTATATTCTAACATTACTAACCATCTATCTGCTACAAATTCAATATATTGGCTCATTAAATCTTTATTCATTCCTAATAAAGATACAGGTAATGATTCCGTAATAAATTCTTTTTCTATCTCTACAGCTTCTTTAAATATATCAAATACTACTTTTTCATCTAATCTATTATTAAGCATTTTATATAATTCAATTGCAAACTCTGCATGAAGTCCTTCATCTCTACTAATAAATTCATTTGCTGTTGCTAAACCAGGCATTAATCCTTTATTTTTTAACCAATAAATAGCACAAAAACTACCTGAAAAAAAGATACCTTCAACACATATAAATGCTAATAATCTTTGAGCAAAACTTGGTCTTTCATATGTTAAAAAATGAAGCGCTTCTACAATTTTTTTATCATATTCATCTTTCGTTCTATTGTATAAATAATGTAATGTATTCATATATTTTTTAGGAATCATATCTTGCAATGCATTTCCCTCTTGTATCCATTTCATTGCCCATTCTGCTTTACGTTTAATTGCAGGAATTGTATTTACAGCATTAAATAATTTTGTTTTCTCATTTGAATCATTAATATATGTATCAATTAATAAACTATACATTTCTCCATGACAAGCTTCTATCATCATTTGAACTGTATAAAATTGTCTTGCTTCCGTTATTTGAACTTCATTATAAAAATTAATAACAAGATTTTCATTTACAATTCCATCACTTGCAGCAAAAAAAGCTAATACATTTTTAATAAAATAACGCTCATTATCATTTAATTTATTATTCCAATCATTTAAATCATCAGTTAACAATACTTCTTCTACAGTCCAAAATGTAGCTACATGTCTTTTATAAAAATCCCATAAATTATGATATTTTATTGGAAACACACAAAATCTTGTTGCATCTGAATTTTTAATTATTAATTCACTCATTTATAATTTTATTAATTAATTTAATTTTATTAATTTAATTAATTTATTTTAAATTTTAATTTTTTTTTAATTACAAACAATATGAATAATATAATAATAAATACTCCAAAAATTAATTTATATGTTATTGGATATTATGGACATTCAAATACAGGAGACCAACAATATTTATTAACATTTGATTATTTATTTAAAACATTCCTAGTTAATTATAATAATTATAATATTGAATATATTGATTGTGACAAAATAATAACAAAAGATTTTCACGATTCTGATATAATTATTTTAGGCGGCGGTGATATTTTAAATAATTATTTTTTAGATAAAATTATTGCAAAATTTATTAATAAACCAAATAAAATACTTGCTATATCCGTCGGATTACCCTACACCGATATTCTTATAAATACAAATAAATTAAATATTATCGATTATATTTTTATACGAACAAAACAAGATCTTAATTTATTTAAACAATATTTCCATTCTCATAGAGTCCTTTATATCCCCGATATTTCATTTTTTATATTAAATTTAACCAATACAATCAAACAACAATGTATAGAATCACAAACAACTTATGAAAATATACATCATCAATTAAACAATATAAAAAAAACGCATAAAAAAATAATTGCAATAACATTATCCAGAGATATATATAATCCTACTTATATAGATGATTATAATAATATATTAAGTTCATTTAGTAAATTTATAAAATATTTATTAAAATTAGGTTATTATATTGCTTTTTTACCATTTAATACAAATCAAATTAATTCTCGTGAAAATGATATTTTAATCCATAATGACCTTATTAAATATATTGATGAACCATTTAATAAAAATATTATAAATATTACATGCGAAATGTCACCTCTTGAAATTATAGATTTATACCAATATTTTTATATTACAATACCTATGAGATACCACGCAACATTATTTTCTCTTTATACAAAAACTCCCATGTTACCTATATATACAACACGAAAAATTAAAAATCTATTATTAGATATTAATTGGATTTATGGTTATCAATTAGAATGTAATGAATATGATATACCAATTAAATTAGATGAAGTAATTCTTATAACACAATTTAGATCAATACATAATTCATATGAACAATTAATAAATAAACAACTTTCTATTAATCGAGAAAACTTGAATATTGAAAATATACACATGATTTGTAATTTAATATCATGTGAACCATTGTCTTATTCAAAATCTACATTTAGATTAGATACTAATATATTAGATACAAAAATCATACAATTATATAATAAAGTGCAACAAATTTCAAACAATAATGGTATACATGATTTTAGATTAATCCAAAATACAGAATTACAAAAATTAATAGTTCAAATTGTTAGCTATTATTTAACGAATGGTACGATTGAATCTATATATAATCATGGATTAGAAATGAAAATGTTTAATATAAATTATGATTATAAACAAGAATGGTTATGGGTTATAAATGATAACACTGAAAAACAATTAAATAATAAAACCCCTATATTTGATAATCCACATGGTTTATTTAATATTAATTATACAGATCAAGTGGATTATTCAAATGTTCATCGTTCAGGTTGGCAATTTGTATATGATAATATAAAATATTTACATAATGATATGAGTAATTTATATTTAGATTTATATTTAGATAGAACATTCCATTGGCATAATAATATAAATAAAGAATTAAATATTATTCCTTATAAAAAAAATTGGATAGGTTTTATTCATCATACATTTGATACATCATTTAGTGAATATAATAATTATAATTTATTAAATAATCAAAATTTTATTGATAGTTTAGAATGTTGTAAAGGTATATTTGTATTAAGTAAAACATTACAACAAAAATTTATAGAAGAGTTTAAAAATAAAAATATTCAAATACCTGTTTTTTACTTGATTCATCCTACTGAAATAAATGTTCCTCAATTTACATGGAAAAAATTTTTACAAAATAAAGATAAAAAGCTTGTATATATAGGAGGATGGTTACGAAATATTTTCTCATTTTATAATTTAAATATTCCTCAAACATTAAATATAATTAAATTTAATTTATTTAAATGTATATATACAACACAAGATACAATTCGTAAAGCCGCATTAAAAGGCTCTCATATGAATAATTATTATCCATCACTTGATTTTACATTTAAATTACAATCATTTTTATCCACATTAGAACATCAATCAGATCAAACATCTTATATTTCTCAAAATTGTTGTCAAAGTAACTCCCAAAGTAACTCCCAAAGTAACTCCCAAAGTAACTCCCAAAGTAACTCCCAAAGTAACTCCCAAAATTGTTCTAGCAATGTACAAGAATTACGTAATAATTGGTATAAACATTTTCAAGAATTTAGTAAATATATTTATAATAGTATTGATGTTATAGAAAAATTATCCAATAATGATTATGATGAACTATTAACACAAAATATTATATTTATTAATTTAGTAGATGCATCTGCTGTAAATACTGTTATTGAATGTATTGTTAGAAATACACCTATTATTGTAAATAAACATCCTGCTGTTGTAGAATTATTAGGTGAAAAATATCCTTTATTTTATGATGATAATTATGCAAATTATTTTGAAATGAATAATCAAATATATTCTTTATTATCAAATATAAACAATATTAAAAAAGGGTATAAATATTTGTGTAAATTAGATAAATCTAAATTTTCAATTGAATATTTTAAAAAAAATTTTATACAACATATTAAATAATCATTACTTATTTATATCGGTTGTAAATACAAAATAATATATACTTATAACAGCCATACATTGAGCAAATAATAAAAATAATCCTTTTATTATAGATACAGATAATACACCTAATGGGAAGAACATAGCCGGCACCGTTAATAATGGCGACATATGCCCAGCTCCAATATTATAATTTAATGCAATATATGTAGCAATATATAATAGAATTGCTATTACAATACCTATAATTACATATCCATATGTATAATTACTTCCTGTTATTTTTAAGGAAGTGCTATATTGATTACCAGGAGTAACATTTATGTAAATAAAGAATAAAAGAATTGATGTTAAAATATATTCAATTGCGGTTGAATAATAAACATTATTCCAACCTTCAAATTCCACCATTTTATAATATTTAAACATAAATTAATTTTATTAAATTAATTAAATTAATTACTAAATAGTATGTCAAACAAATATTTACTTGTAATTTCAAAAAATTATACAGATATATCCGAACAAAATGCATTATTTTTTTTAAATACTTTTTCAGAAATATTACACATTCCAAATAATCAAATTATACATTTAATAAGAAATAATATTACTTTATCAAATATAAAAACATATATATATAATTTTATTAAAACATCATTATTAAATCAAAGTTATAATCCTATATTATACATATATATAAATAATTATACTAAATTACTGGATACAAATGGAAACGAATTAAATAATCATAATTATAATTCATTTATAGTAAATGATTTGACAGAAATTATTAATTCAGCTGTTTATTACAGTAATACAATAGAACGACCATTAATTGTATTTATATCAGAATCAATTACATTATTAGATAAATTAAATATTAATTATTTTGATTGGATATCCATTGGATTAAGTGAAAAAGAATTCAATTATGAAAATATGATGAGTACAACTTTTATAAATGCACTTTTAGAAAATGTATCTAATTTAAATAAATTAACAACATTAGAATTTTATAATTTATTAATTTCATTAGATAATATAAACAATATTACATTACATATTTCAAATAAATTATTATTAGATTATCAATTATTTAAATAACTCAACTAGTTTGCTGTATTAATGTCATTGACATTGAACATCTATTACCAATTGTTGATGTCCCACTTCCATTATAATAACCAACTGCTATATAATCAGACGTAGTTAAATATACAGTACATGAACAATTACTTTGTGGGCTACTTGATGGCCAAGATGTTGTTGTGATTAAAGTTGTATTTAAATCATTATTATTTACAGCATTTTTACTAATAAATACTTCCGCACCATTTGTATTAGTGCCATATACTGTAACATGTACATAATAAATTCCAGTAATTGGTGTATAAATGCCTACATTATTATAGAATGATGTAGGTGTCCATGTTCTATTATTATAATTCCCGCTATTAAATTTAAAATACATATATCCATTAATTGTACCAGTTGTAGCGCCAAGAGATGTATATAAAGTTGGAGTGCCTGTATCATAATAACAATAACTTGTAGTAGTAATAATATTATTTGTTATAATTCGTCCTCTTACATCTAATGATGAAGTTGGGCTCGTTGTACCTATACCGATTGATGATGTACATAAATTTTGAATTATAGGATTATTTGTATTATATTTTATTAAATATCCTGTAGAATTTGTTGGTAAAATTGCGTCAATTTGTGATACTATATTTTTATTTGAACTATCCATTATATTTCCCACACCAGAATTCAATTGACCATGTACATATATATTATTATTTGAATCAAATCTTACATATTGACCATATGATGAACTACAATCCACATACAATGTTTGATTATTATTTATATTATATAGCCAATTTGCTCCATATGTATTTCCAATTGTTTGAACAACTGTTCCTGAATTAATAAATTGCGTAACACTTGATGTACTTCTACCGGATGCATACAAATACCCCGATTTATCTATTGTAATATCATTTACTTCTTCATTACCAGTACCATTAATTGTTGTTAAAGACTGTAAATATCCACCTGAATTATATGCAAGCACAAATCCGCAATTACTTGTATTTGAATTTCCAAACGAGTTTGCAATACCAGTAATATCATATACATTTGCTTGAGTTGATGTAGTATAACCACCAACATACATATAACCATTAGAATCGGTTGTTATTACATTCATATACTCATTATTCGTGCCACTAACCCGTGTAGGATTATTCACATAAGAACCATTTGAATTAAATTGAAAAACGAATGCATCAGTATTACCGGAATTGCCCATTGTAGCAACCAATGTACTACCATTTGTATCATAAACACCAACGATTCCAGTTGAATATCCTGCTACATATAAATATCCAGCTGGGTCTGTTGCAACACTACTAATAAATGTAGAACTTCCAACAGTTCCTAATCGGATTGCATATTTAAATGCACCTGTATTATCATATTTAGCAATTAAACCGGTTTGTGTAATAGAAGAAAAACTTGCTATTGTTGAAAGTATTGTAGTTCCATTTGTAGCATAAAAATTACATTGTGTTGAAAGTGTAGCACCACATACATAAATAGAATTACTAAAACTATCAAATGTTATACTACTTATATAATCAGAATTAGTTCCATCTATTTTTGAGGTATATTGTAATGTACCTGTATTATCATATTTGCCAATCCAACTAATATGATTTCCTAAATTCCCCATTGTAGCTACAATTGTACTTCCATTTGTAGCATAAAATTTTGTTGTATTAGATCCAGATGCGCCATAACCACATACATATAAATTTTGTAAAGAATCTGTTGTTATTTTTTTTAATCTATCATATGCATCTCCATCTATACGTAAATTATATTGAAATGCACCTGTACTATCATATTTAGATACAAACGCAGTTCCAGCTGTTCCAGTACCAGTAACAACAACAGAACTACCATTGGTTGCATAAAATGTACCTTGTGTTTGATAAAGACCATGTATATATATATTATCTCCAGTATCAATCGCTATACCTCCTAATTCAATATTAGCACTTTCATATCTTAATGCATATTGAAATAATGTATCTTTAAATGAACTTGAAAATGCGTTTGCATTTATTGTTCCATTTACATCAAGTGTATATGCTGGACTAGTATTATTTATACCTATATTTCCATTATTTAATAATGTTAAGGAACTTCCACTTCCTCCATAAAACCCTAACTTTATATTATTAGCTGTATTATTATTACCTTGATAAAAGAATGATAATTGTGCTGTATTACCATTTGCTATTGTTTGACCTACATATATTGATACATTATTACCTATAGTAACACTTGGTGCTAATGCACTTAATACACCTGGATTATTATTTCCAGTATTAACAAATTGATGAGCGGAAATCCAACTCGTATTTATTCTTGTAGACGCATTTATTTGACCATTAATATCTAATGTATAAGCTGGATTCGTTGTAGAAATACCAATATTCCCAGATGAATTAATTGCCAATCTGGTAGCACTTAACGCGTTATCATATATATAAAAATTACCTTGACCACTATTTGAACTTGACGCCCCTACACCTATTAAATAATCTCTTCCATTCAATGATGTATTTTTAATACTTATATTTACATTTCCTGTACTTCCTTCAAGTCTTATTCCAGCACTATTATTATATACTACATGAAGTTGTGTATTAGGACTAGTTGTATTAATTCCAATATTTCCATTTGTAGTTATAATAGGTCCAAATGTATTACTATTATTTAAAAAGCTAGAACTTTTATTGAATTTTTTAGTTGTTGACATTATTATTATTTTAAATAAATAAAATAATATTAATATTATTTCATACTTAAATAAATTTGTTGTTTATTCTTTTCTTTCTCCAATAATTAACCAATCTATTGAATCTGTACTAGTATTATCTTCACAAATAATCGTTAATATATTTTTATTTATTATTCCACGTACTCTATTAAACGAATCATTATTATGTAAATATTTAATTGAATTTTTACATTGTGTTTCAAATGTTCCTTCCATCATTTGAGAATTTATGTCTTTTATACTATCAGTATCAATATTTATAGTGGCCTGTCCATTTATAAGCCTCACTGTTCCCCTATAACTTAAATCACCTTTAGAGTCCTTTTCTTCTGTCTTATTTATTATCTTTTGTACACAACCATATAATGCAGCTATAATTTGATCACTATTTAATGTCCTACAATCAGTATATCCAAACATATTTACCTTTTCTACAGCCTTTGGAAATACTGACTCCACATCTTGTGCTATCCACCCCAATTTACTACGGTCTGGTACTTGTTTAGATGTATATACATCATCTCTCCACGTATACCTCTTTAATGGTAGATTTTTAATATTATTATAACACATATCTAAATCTGCTAATTCAATAGCTGTTTTTAAACGTTCATCTGATGAAACTGTCCATGTATTTGTACTTGGTTTAGCAGCACTATCATTTGATAATGTTAATTGATAACCAGGACTATTCGTACCTATACCTAAATTTCCATTATTAACTAATGTTATATAACTTCCACCTCCACCAAAAAATCCCAACTTTATATTATTACCTGTATTATTATTACCTTGGTATTGGAATGATAATTGACCTACATTACCATTTGCTATTGTTTGACCTACATAAAATGATACACTATTACCTGCGGGCGCATTTGGACAAAATGACCCTAGTGGAGCAGCATTTGCAGTTGTTGAAGTATTAATAAATGTATGTAATGGCGTCCATGCTGTATTTAAAACTCCACTACCAATAATTGTACTAGTACTAATATTTGTACCAACAATATTTGTAGCAACAATATTTGTACTTGTTAAATTTGTACTCAACAACGTACCTGAACTTATTGATGTACTAACATTCATTGTACCCGTCACATCTAAATTATATCCTGGTGCAGTATTATTTATACCTACATTCCCTGATGTTCCTACTACAAATCTTGTTGCGCCAGCATTATTATCAAATATATAAAAATTACCTGGTCCTGTAGTTGCAGCTGCCGCACCCACACCTATAAAATATTCTTTTCCATTTGTACCATTATTCTTAAAACTCATATTAATGTCATTTGCACTACCTTCTAAACGTATTCCTGCAAAAGAATTATATAGTATATGCAATTTTGTACTAGGCGCGACTGTACCAATACCAACATTTCCACCAGTCATAATAAGTGGTCCAATTGTATTAGAATTAAATGTTGAACTTAATGCATTATTAATATTAACTGAACCATTTACATCTAAATTATATCCAGGAGTAGAGGTATTTATACCTATATTTCCATTTGTGTCCATAGTGAAATATTTTGTTACGGTTGTACCACCATCACTAGACACACCTAATGAAATAGGATAATAAGATGCTTGGGCAAGTGAATTTACTGCAGATAAAATATTATACGATGCAGCAGATGTACTAATATGAAGAAAAGCTTGACTACTAGAACCCGGTGCACCATTCATGTATAATTGTAATCTATTATTTGTATTTGTATTTGTATTTGATATATTTACAATTGCTAATCGAGTATTACCAGATATATTTGATATTAAACCAGTAACTGGTAAGAGTATTCCACCTACAGTTGATAGAAGAGTTATATTATTAGTTGTAATATTTGAACTAACAATGTTTGAAGAACTTAAACTTGTACTAGTAAATGTATTTGCTAACATAGATGTAGTTGATATATTTGTTGTTAACAAGTTTGTGATTGTCGCTGTTGAAATATTTATATTACTTAATGCAAGTGTACCAGCACTAATATTTGTACCAACTATATTTGTACTTGTTACATTTGTACTCAACAATGACCCTGAACTTACTAATGTCGTTGCAAGAATAGATGCTGTTGTTAAACCTGTTGTGAAAAATGCCGTTCCACTAGTTAAATTCGTATTAATAATGTTTGTTCCAACAATATTTGTTATTGTACTATTTGTTGCAACTATATTTGTACTTGTTACATTTGTTGAATAAAGTGCACCAGAACTTACTAATGTCGTTGCAAGAATAGATGCTGTTGTTAAACCTGTTGTGAAAAATGCCGTTCCACTACTTAAATTTGTTGCAACAATATTTGTTATTGTACTATTTGTTCCAACAATATTTGTTATTGTACTATTTGTTCCAACAATATTTGTTATTGTACTATTTGTACCAACAATATTTGTACTTGTTACGTTTGTACTTAACAATGCACCTGAACTAACGGATGTTGTTGCAAGAATGGATGCTGTTGTTAAACCAGTTGTGAATAATGCCGTTCCACTAGTTAAACTTGTGTGAATAGCATTTGTTATTGTACTATTTGTGCCAACAATGTTTGTAATTGTACTATTTGTACCAACAAAATTTGTAATTGTACTATTTGTACTAACAATATTTGTGCCAACAATGTTTGTAATTGTACTATTTGTGCCAACAATGTTTGTGCTGGTTAGATTTGTACTATAAATGGCACCAGTTGTTAATAATGTACTAACATTCATTATACCTGCCACATCTAAATTATATCCTGGTGCAGTATTATTTATACCTACATTTCCATCTGCTCTTATAGTAAATGGTGTTCCTCCAACACCATATATTGACATTGTTAATGAATTTGCTGTATTTCCTAAAGTTACATTATTCCAATTCATTTGGAATGCATTATTATTTGTTAATGCTGTACCACCCATAACCGGTATAGTTAAAGATGCAGATGTAGAACCAAAGGCGCCAAGAACTGCATTACTCGCAGCTGTTGCAGTATTTAAGAATCTATATGCCGGTGTCCAATTCGTTGTAAATGACGTTGATGCAGTCATATTAGTTAATATAGTATTAGTAGAGCTTACATTTGTTGTAACTATATTTGTACTTGTTACATTTGTTGAATAAAGTGCACCAGAACTTACTGATGTCGTCGCAAGAATCGACGCTGTCGTTACACCTGTCGCAACAATGTTTGTTATTGTACTATTTGTACCAACAATATTTGTACTTGTCGCATTTGTTGAATAAAGTGCCCCTGAACTTACTGCTGTTGATGCTAATAACGTACCGGTTGTTACTCCTGTTGATACTAAATTACTAATTGTACCAGATGATACATTTACATTACTTAATACTAATGTACTAGCACTAATATTTGTACCAACAATATTTGTACTTGTTACATTTGTACTCAACAACGCACCTGAACTAACTGATGTACTCGCAAGTATTGTACCAACACTTATATTTGTGTCTACTAAATTTGTTGATGTAATATTCACAACTGTAAGAGTTCCTGCAACATTTAAGTTTCCTGATAAACTTATATTTCCACCTGTCATTGTTGATGCTGAAATAAGTGTTGATGCAATTGTACCAATTGAACCATAAGATGCATACATATTACTTGTACTTAAGTTTGTACAAACAATGTTTGTACTTGTTACATTTGTACTCAATAACGCACCTGAACTTATAGATGTACTCGCAAGAATAGATGCTGTTGTTAGACCTGTTGTAAAAAATGCTGTTCCACTACTCAAATTTGTTACAACAATATTTGTTATTGTACTATTTGTACCAACAATATTTGTACTTGTTGCATTTGTACTAAACAATGCGCCTGAACTTATAGATGTACTCGCAAGAATAGATGCTGTTGTTAGACCTGTTGTGAAAAATGCTATTCCACTACTTAAATTCGTACCAACAATATTTGTGCTTGTTGCATTTGTACTAAACAATGCCCCTGAACTTATAGATGTACTTGCAAGAATAGACGTGGTTGTTACACCGGTTGTAAATAATGCTGTTCCACTTGTTAAACTTGTGTGAATAGCATTTGTTATTGTACTATTAGTACCAACAATATTTGTACTTGTTGCATTTGTACTAAACAATGCGCCTGAACTTACTGATGTCGTTGCAAGTATAGATGCTGTTGTTAGACCTGTTGTAAAAAATGCTATTCCACTACTCAAATTAGTACCAACAATATTTGTACTTGTTGCATTTGTACTAAACAATGCGCCTGAACTTACGGATGTCGTTGCAAGTATAGATGCTGTTGTTAGACCTGTTATAAAAAATGCTGTTCCACTAGTTAAACTTGTGTGAATAGCATTTGTTATTGTACTATTTGTTCCGGCAATATTTGTACTTGTTGCATTTGTACTAAACAATGCACCTGAACTTACAGATGTACTTGCAAGTATAGATGCTGTTGTTAGACCTGTTGTAAAAAATGCTATTCCACTACTCAAATTAGTACCAACAATATTTGTACTTGTTGCATTTGTACTAAACAATGCGCCTGAACTTATAGATGTACTTGCAAGAATGGACGCTGTTGTTAGACCTGTTGTGAAAAACGCTGTTCCACTACTTAAATTCGTACCAACAATATTTGTACTTGTTGCATTTGTACTAAATAATGCACCTGAACTTATAGATGTACTTGCAAGAATGGACGCTGTTGTTAGACCTGTTGTGAAAAACGCTGTTCCACTAGTTAAACTTGTGTGAATAGCATTTGTTATTGTACTATTTGTACCAACAATATTTGTACTTGTTGCATTTGTACTAAACAATGCACCTGAACTTATAGATGTACTTGCAAGAATGGAAGCTGTTGTTAGACCTGTTGTAAAAAATGCTGTTCCACTACTTAAATTCGTACCAACAATATTTGTACTTGTTGCATTTGTACTAAACAATGCACCTGAACTTATAGATGTACTTGCAAGAATGGACGCTGTTGTTAGACCTGTTGTAAAAAATGCTGTTCCACTACTTAAATTCGTACCAACAATATTTGTACTTGTTGCATTTGTACTAAACAATGCACCTGAACTTATAGATGTACTTGCAAGAATGGACGCTGTTGTTAGACCTGTTGTAAAAAATGCTATTCCACTACTTAAATTCGTACCAACAATATTTGTACTTGTTGCATTTGTACTAAACAATGCACCTGAACTTATAGATGTACTTGCAAGAATGGACGCTGTTGTTAGACCTGTTGTAAAAAATGCTATTCCACTACTTAAATTAGTACTAACAATATTTGTACTTGTTGCATTTGTACTAAACAATGCGCCTGAACTTATAGATGTACTTGCAAGAATGGACGCTGTTGTTAGACCTGTTGTAAAAAATGCTGTTCCACTAGTTAAACTTGTGTGAATAGCATTTGTTATTGTACTATTAGTACCAACAATATTTGTACTTGTTGCATTTGTACTAAACAATGCACCTGAACTTATAGATGTAGATGCTAATATAGAAGGTACAGTAATGCTTGTAGCAAAAATTGCATTACCAGCACTTAAATTTGTTCCAACCGCATTTGTTATTGTACTATTTGTTCCAACAATATTTGTTCCAACAATATTTGTTCCAACAATGTTTGTTATTGTACTATTTGTTCCAACTATATTTGTACTAGTTAGATTTGTACTCAATACAGTGCCTGTTGTTAATGATGTACTTATATTTGCAACACCATTTACATCCAAATTATAATTAGGACTAGTTGTATTAATACCTACATTTCCATTTGTCGTAAATAATGTATTTGTAATAAATAAATTTTGACTAATTGAAACACCACCACTAACAATAAGTGCACCATTACTTGGATTTGTAGCAAAATTCGTAGATTGAATTGTTAATGTACCAGGTAATATAACATTTGCTGTTGTTGGCATTGAGATTGGATTATATGTTCCTGAAACATTATATGCAAATATATGATAAATAAATGTAGTTGAAGACCAACTTGAAAAATATGGACTAAAATATGTTAAATTACCTGAATTATCTATGCTGAATGTAATACCTGTACCATCACCTATAACTGAATCATTTATAGACCATCCAGTTGCTGTTGTATAAATTCCTTCAATAGTATATTTATCATATAAATTACTTGCAGCCAAAACGGACGCATTTATAGTTATTGTAAATGAACGAATTGTACTAGATGAAAAATTTATATTTGTTGTATATGTTGTTCCAGCTGAATTAGCACCATTCGAACCAGTATATGTTCCACCATACTCTGTACAAACACCACCAACATTTAAACTAGTCCCAACTACAACACTTTTAGAAACTCCAAGACCACCACTAATAATAACAGCACCTGATGTAGTTGATAATGAATCAATTGTATTTGTTATAAATAATTGTCCAGATGTTATACCAGTTATAAATTGTGCTGTACTACTACTTAAATTAGTTCCAACAATATTTGTACTAGTTACATTTGTACTTAATAACGCACCAGAACTTACTGATGTCGTTGCAAGAATAGACACCATTGTACTATTTGTACCAACAATATTTGTACTAACAATATTTGTGCTAACAATATTTGTGCTTGTTACATTTGTTGCATAAAGTGCACCTGAACTAACTAATGTACTTGCAAGTATTGTACCAACACTTATATTTGTATCAACAAGATTTGTTGATGTAATATTCACAACCGTAAGAGTTCCTGCAACATTTAAGTTTCCTGATAAACTTATACTTCCACCTGTCATTGTTGATGCTGAAATAAGTGTTGATGCGATTGTACCAATTGAACCATACGATGCATACATGTTACTTGCACTTACGTTTGTGCCAACAATGTTTGTACTTGTTACATTTGTACTCAATACTGCACCTGTTGTTAATGATGTACTTATATTTGCAACACCATTTACATCCAAATTATATCCTGGTATTGTTGTATTTATACCTATATTACCATTTGTGTCCATAGTAAAATATTTTATTAATGTTGAACCCGCATCTACACTCACACCTAATGTAATTGGATAATTCACTCCTAAACTAGTCTTAGTACTAATTATATTATATGATGCTGCAGATGTATTAATCTGAAGATATGCTTGAGTACCAGTACCTGGCGCTCCATACATGTATAATTGTAATCTATTATGCGTATTTGTAGTTGTACTTGATGCATTTATAATTGCTAATCGAGTATTACCAGATATATTTGATATTAAACCTGTACTTTGTAACAATATTGAACTTGTATTTGATGTAAGCGTTATACTACTAGCAGAAAAATTTGTACCTACAATGTTTATAGAAGTTATATTTGTACTTAATAGTGCACCTGAACTTACGGATGTCGTCGCGAGAATAGACGCGGTTGTTAAACCTGTTGTAAATTGTGCAGTACCACTACTTAAATTAGTTCCAATTAAATTTGTAATTGTACTATTTGTGCCAACAAAATTTGTACCAATAATATTTGTAGATGTTAAATTAGTTCCAATAATATTTGTAGATGTTATAAAATCTGATTGTAACAATGATGTAATGACATTTCCTGCTGTATATATAATTGAATTTCCAGATGTAGTGGTCCATTGACTACTTCCTCCACCTATAGTATATTGTACTCCATTTTGATATAAATTTCCTGAAAAATTAATATCTCCATTAATATCTACTGTATAATTAGGAGATGTCATTTTAATACCTACATTACCACCCGTCGTAAATAAACTACCTATTGTATTAGAATTAAAACTTGCTATAAATTTTCCACCAATATATGAATTACCGGCTATACCTATACCACCACTTATTTTTAATGCACCAGAACTAGTATCAGATGAATTTGTGGTAGTTGTAATTGACATTGAATTATCATTTGAATTTAATATAATTGGCTGTGTCGTATTATTACCTGCTACAAAATTGATTGGTACTCCAGATACAGATGCCATATACATTGTATTTTGATAAAATGATGCATATGCATTTCCAATACCAAATGTACCTTTTGACGAATTTGAATTATTTACAAATTGAATTGAATTTGCACCAGAAATATTTGTATTTTGTATTACCACAATGTCTGATTGAGTTGCACTTGCTAATACATTTAATATACCAGATGTACCAGAAATACGTAAGGAACCATTTACATCTAAATTATAATTTGGATTATTTATATTAATACCAACATTACCACCTGTTGTATACAATTGTCCTATTGTATTAGAATTATTATTTGCATTTAAAATACCTGTAATAATGGCGGTTGTAGTTGAAAAATTTGTAGAAACAATATTAGGAATAGTTGCAGAACTAATATTTATCGAATTTGTAACAATATTCGATAATGTAACATTTGTTCCTAGTATATTTCCAATTGTACTATTTGTTAAACTTAAATTTGTAGCAGAAACTGTCTGAAGATAACTTGTCCCACCAACATATAATGATTTATTTATAGCACCACCACCAGCTATCGTCAACCCACCACCATTTGTAATACTTTGAGAATCAATCGTTGTCTGAATACTTATACCACCATTTTTGATTATTAACGCGCCACTAGAACTGTTTTGACTTTGAGTCGTATTATATATAGTTAAAATACCACTATTATCAATTGTAATACGATTATTTGCAGATGTTAACCCCACATTATTATAATCACTTACTAAATTAAGATTATTAAAAATATCTATAACTTTTAATGACATTTTTGCAGTTACTTATTATAAATAAATAAATTAAAATAATATTTTATACAATTAATCATTTTAATTATTATTTTAATTATTTCATTAAGTAATTAATATACCCTTTTGCCCATTTATATGTTGTCATACGACTTATTTTAAATATAAGAAGATTTGTTTCAGGATCTTTATGTTCATCATAAATTTCTTGAATTATCTTAGGTTGAGACTTAATTTCTATTAATTTTTTATTATTTCCTGAAAATTTAACAATATGAATAATAAGAACATCATTATTATATAAATTAATTATCTTTTTTTTAAGTGTATTATTAACAAAATCATTAAAATAAATCGTATTTGATACTAAAAATTTTTGTTTATCCATTTTAAGCACATTTGAATCTATTTGTATTAACACAGGAATATGATTCGGGTTTGTTTCTTGTAAACGCTTTGTTTCATTAAACATATATTTACATTCATCTGACGTAAATTCTGACTTACTATAATCAATTTTCATTATTTTATATATATAAAATAATTCTATATAAAATAACTAAAAAATAAACGTAAATAATACTAACAATTAATATGTTCTTCCTCCAATGAATTAATATTTAATAATGTTACAGAACAATTAACATTATATTCTTTTAATTTATTTACTATCTTTATTTTAATTTCATTATAAAAATTCCATGCAGTAATTAATATAACTGTATCATGATTTATATCTTTTAAACTATTTATATCACATACAATTATATTTGAACCAGGTGTATATAAATTCTGTTTTAATGGATTTTCATCAATCATATAATCTATTAATGTATTATCTAGTTTACAAAAATTAAAAATCGTCATTGATTTTGCTGTACTTCCAAATGCTATAATATTTTTATTTTCTAATTTATAATTAATTATTTTATTACTAAAATTATTTCTATATTTTAAACATTGTAATCTATAATTTTCATATGTTTGTTTTTTATATAACCCATTGTTAATTTCATGTTGTAAAACTTCCATTATATTTGATGGGTCACGTACCATTTTACTTATTTCAAAAATATAACTTGTTCCATGAATTTCATTTTCATACACATTATTTAATATTAAATCATTAAGTTTACATAATATATTCATACTATTTGTATTAAAAAAACTTAAATGTTCATGATAAACTGTATCAAATTGATTTTCTAATATCATGTTTTTTTGACTTGTTTGAATATACATTATAGAATATTCATTCATAAGTTGTTTAACACAATTTAAAAATTCTTTTGGATAATCAATATGCGCAAATACATTTTGTGCAATTATAATATCAAAACTTTTATACTTTTCTTTTAATTTCATAACTGTATTTTTATTAAAAAATTCACAATAAATATCATGATTATTTTTTTTTGAACTAATATTATTATAAATATTTTCCGCAGGGTCTACACCCACCGTTATAATCCTAATATTTGGAAATGATATCTTCATAAATATATGAAATGCATCTAATTGTGAACCATCATTACAGGCAATATCTAATATCTTGATTTCATTTGTTTGTTTATTCCATTTAGAAAATACAAATTCTGCAAAATATAAGAAATAATTTTTTAATGTTTGACTTGTACCACTTACATATAAATAATTTTTAAATAATTTATCTGGATGCACAATACAATTCAATTGTGTATGATAACATTCTGGACAATAATATAAATGTAACGGATAATTCTCTTCACCATTTATATGATATGGATTATAATCTAATTTATTATCAAATTTAGTATAATTATTAGCTAAAGGCTGTGATTCTAAATCTAATAAACTTAAATTGGGCGTATCACATACTCTACATGTATCTTTTATTTCATAACACATAAAATTATCATTTAATCGATTTTGAAAATGTTCAATTAAATCCCAATTATTTAATAAATTTAATATAATAGACTCTAACGTTTCTTCAAATTTAAAATCAAATATTCTTTGAAATTTATTTGATTGAATTTTAAAATCATAACTTTTTGTTTGTAATTTAAAATTAATAATTTGATTTTTATTATGTATATCTAAATCTTCACACCTTACATTACATATCCGCGAAACCGCATTAGCAATATTATACACAGATTCATTAAATGAATTTAAATTATAAATACCACTTTTATCTATTGACCCAATTTCAATAATTTTTATAATTGCTCTACAAAGGTCATTAATACCTAAAATTGGTCTATTCACAGAATGATTTGATACAAAAATTTCACCACTTTGTATCGCATTATAACACATACTATTAATCATTAAATCATTTCTTAAATTTCGACTAAATCCATTTACTGTTCCAAAACGCAATCCATAAAATTGTTTACCAGATAATTCTGCAATTTGATCAATTGTTTGTTTTGACCAATCATAATAATTATATGGCTCATAACCATTTGTTTTATTAAAATTTTCATTCACTTCTACATTATTTGTACGTCCATACACACTCGATGAACTTGCATAAATAAGTTTTTGTTCTAACGTTATATGTTCAAGCAACCAGGCAAAATTTCTAACATTATTATCTATTACATTTAAAAGATTTTTACTATTACTAACACTTCCCTGACCCGCTAATAATATGATATCAGTGAATTCTTTATAAAATTTTGGTGGTAAATCTTGATATTTTGCACATATATAATCAACATCTTGTCTTTTTTTTACAACTCCTGTATAATTATCACTATCAACACATACTATTTTAATAGTACTATTTATGTTTAATAAAAAATCTATTAATTTAGTACCAATATATCCATTCCCTCCAAGAATTAATATTTTCATATGTATATTAATATAAATTAATAAATTTATATTAAATTTTAAACACATACACACATTACAAAATTTATTTACTTAATTCTACAAAATAATTAATTGTTTTTAATATAGCTATTTCTAAATCAGTATACTCTTTTTTACCTAATATCTTTTCATTTAATTCTAAACATGGGTTTCTTACTAATGGGTCATCTTGTGTTAATGGTTTATATATTATTTTTAAGTCTGATTTTAAATTTACTGTATTTTTATATATTTTATATACTAATTTAACCGTATCATTAATACTCATTTCCTTATTATTTCCAATATTCACAGGAAAATTACTCGTAGAATTCATTAAATTAACTAACATATCAACTGTATCATAGGCATAACAAATACTTCTTGTTTGTTCACCATTCCCATAAATTGTTAATTCTGTATTATTTATCAAATGTTTAATAATTTCAGTAATAATTCTACCATCATGAATAGACATATATTTACCAAATGAATTAAAAATCCTTGCAATTTTTACATCAACACCATATGATTTAATATATGTATAACATAACGCTTCGGCAACACGTTTACTTTCATCATAACATCCTCTATCTCCAAATGAATTAACATTTCCATAATATGATTCTTTTTGTGGTGACTGTAAAGCATCCCCATATACCTCACTTGTACTTGCAAACAAAAGTGGACAAGTATAATATAATGCCAAGTCCAACATATTTTTTGTACCAATATATCCTACATCAAGCGTTTTTATAGGATAATTTTTATATGCAGGTGGTGAAGCTAAAGATGCCAAATGATAAATATAATCCACTTTATTATGTCTTTCTTTTATAAATGGTATTACATTTGAATGTACAATATCAAAATCATATAAAATAATATTAACATTTGGATAGTACTCAAATTGTTTTTTAAATACATTAAATTGTTCAGAACTACTTGTAATAAAATTATCTAATACAATTATATCCATATAATTACTTGATTTATTAATTAAATATTCAATTAAATTTTTACCAAGAAACCCCGCCCCTCCACTAATAATAATTGTTTTGATTACTAAAACATCATCTTTATCCATCTTATAATTAAATTAATTAAATTAATTTTAAATCAATTTTAAATTCATTATTTTTTTAATTACACGACACGCAGTTCATTACATGTAATTCATTAGTCTGTATTTACTAATACTATAATTCCATTAATTATAAATGAACTAGTCGAATCGATTGTATGAATACAATACAAATCTTTTTTTAATTCCAAATTTGTGTCATCATATAATAATATATCAACATCAGTATTTGGGCTAAATGGTTTTATAGAATTTTTCAATTTAGATTTATTATAATATACATCTTGTAAAGACGTATATTCTGTATGATGTTTACCATGAGATGTTGTATGATGACTATAAACAATAATATTAGGTGAACAAAAGAAAGATGTTGTATTATTATCTAATTGTATATGCACTACAGATTGATTTAATAATTTATGAACACGTATTACTTTAGTCGGAGAATATAATTTATTCATTATATATTCCCCTTGTTTAATTTGATCAATTGATTTATATGTGCCATCTGCCATATATACTAATGCATCTTTACTAAACATTTAATAAAATTTATTACATTTTATAAATAAAATAAATTTGTAATTAGACTAAATATTTAATTAGACTAAATGTTTAATTAGATTTATGGATAAATAGCATAATTTAATATTAGATTTCCATCACTCCATCCACTACCTAATGCATCTAATCTATAAATATTTGCAGTAAACCTAGTAGTAGTGATACCACTAAATGTAATATTATATACATTTGTGTTTATTGATGTTGTGCTTAAAGAGCCAATTATTTTATAATTTGTATTTTGCATTGTTTTTGATAATGTTATATTTGTTTGGTATGTACCAGTTGATGTATTTGACCCAATTGTTGTATTCCCTGATAATATAGTATTATTTATTCCTTGTACATATAAATTTCCACCAATATACATATCTTGCGATAATGCTGCACCACCTGCAATTGTTATACCTCCACCCATAGTTGAAGATGCCGCATTTGTTGCATTAATTGATATACCTCCATTTAATACAAGTGCACCAGATGTTACATTTGTACTAAAAGATGTATTTCTAATATATACATTACCATTTACATCTAACATATATGCTGGGCTTGTTGTATTTATACCAACATTACCTTTAGTATAAGCAATACTATTTATAAATGTAGTCCATTGACTAGATGTATATAAACTTCCATTTTGATATAAATTACCAGTAAAATTAATATTTTGTGATGTTAAATTAACTACATTTAATGTGCCTATACTAGCATTTGTACTCAACAATGCACCTGAACTTACTGATGTCGTTGCAAGAATAGACGCTGTTGTAAGACCAGTTGTAAAAAATGCCGTACCACTACTCAAATTTGTACCAACAATGTTTGTGCCAACAATGTTTATAATTGTACTATTTGTGCCAACAATGTTTGTACTAGTTAAATTTGTACTCAACAACACACTTGAACTTACTGATGTCGTTGCAAGAATGGACGCGGTTGTAAGACCAGTTGTAAATTGTGCTGTACCACTACTCAAATTTGTACCAACAATGTTTGTTATTGTACTATTTGTGCTAATAATGTTTGTAATTGTACTATTTGTGCCAACAATGTTTGTACTAGTTACATTTGTACTCAACAACGCACCTGAACTTACTGATGTCGTTGCAAGAATGGACGCAGTTGTCAGACCAGTTGTAAATTGTGCCATACCAATACTTAAATTTGTACCAACAAAATTTGTGCTGGTTATATTTGTGCCAACAATGTTTGTACTAGTTACATTTGTACTCAATAACGCACTTGAACTTACTGATGTCATTGCAAGAATGGACGCAGTTGTCAGACCAGTTGTAAATTGTGCCGTACCAATACTTAAATTTGTACCAACAAAATTTGTGCTGGTTATATTTGTGCCAACAATGTTTGTACTTGTTACATTTGTACTCAACAACGCACCTGAACTCACGGATGTCGTTGCAAGAATGGACGCAGTTGTAAGACCAGTTGTAAATTGCGCTGTACCACTACTTAAATTTGTGCCAACAATGTTTGTGCTAACAATTTTTGTGCCAAGAATATTTGTGCTGGTTATATTTGTGCCAACAATATTTGTGCCAACAATATTTGTGCTGGTTATATTTGTAGAGTATAATGATTGAGTTTCTATTTGATTAGATGTAGTGATATTAACTATTGTTGTTGTTCCTAAAACCATTAAATCTCCGCCAATTGTTACATTATTAGAAATATTCATATTTCCAGATGATATATTAGGAACATAGATAGTTTGGCCTACATACATATTTTTTGCTATAGCCATACCTCCTGCTAAAGTACAAGAGCCGCCTTGAGTATAACTAAATGAGTCTGATGTATTAGTTATGGATAATCCTCCATATAAAATAAAACTTCCAGTAGTACTATTGATAGATGCAGTTGTATTATTATAATTAGAAACTAATGTAGAATTAATGCCTGTTGTTTGATTAATATAAAAAATTTGATTTCCTCCATCATTTAATATATTTAATTTAAGATTTGGTGTTAATGACATCTATATGTATAAATTAGATAAATAAAATTATTAATTAAGTTTAAATTTATTAAGTTTAAATTTTAGTACCACCAAATTCTATTATTTGACCATATTCATCTTTAAGAACAATCTTTTGGTCAAAAATGATATTATGCCATTTTTTTTCAAATAAATCTTTTATTTCATATAATTCTTTAGAGGAATATTCTAAATAATTTTGTATTATATTAAACGTATTATTGAATAATTCATTTAATTCACTTAATTTATTTGATTCGCTTGATTCGTTTGATTGAATACATTTTTCGTGATAAACAGATAATAAATATTTAAATGAATCATATAATTGCAATTTTGCCAAAAGTTGATTTGATAATTCATTATCTTTTAATTTATTTATTTCAGAATAATAAAGAATTTCTTCTAATTTTTGATTAGTTAATGATTGTTTATGTTCTTTTGTTACTTGAATTTCGGATATAATATTTGAATCATTTAATTTTGCAATTGCTTTAGCATGAATAATTGAATCAATATCAATATTAAATGTAACTGTTATATTAATTTCTCCTTTATCATATTTTTGAAAAATATCTGATGATAATTCAAAAGATGTTAAAAATATATTATCTTTTACAAACTTTCGTTCTCCTTGATAAATATTAATAATAATTGTTTTTTCATATGCATCACAATTTGTGAATTGCTGACTTCTAGATATAGGTATCATGCTGTTTCTAGATATTATTGGTGTCATAATACCACCAAATGTTTCTATACCAATAGATAATGGAACAATATCCATTAATAACGTATCTCCCCCAGAATCTTCATCAATGAAATTTTTTAAAAGAGCACCTTTAATAGATGCACCAATACTAATTGTTTGGTCCGGGTCTATATAATTATTAATATATGCATTTGGGAAAAGTTGATTAAATAATTTTTTAAAATATGGTATTCGTGATGTACCACCTACAAAAATAATAGAATTAATTTTAGAATAATTAAAATCACGTGTTTTTTGAATATAATCATCTAATACATAATAAATTAAATTTTGTATTTTTCTATAAAAATCATGATTTAACTCATTAAATTGAGTTTGTGTAATTGTAAATGAATAATCTTTCTCACCCAATTCTAAAAAACATGTTACTGATTCTTTAAATGATAATTGTTTTTTAATTATTTCCGATTGAGATTTAATTTTATTTAACGTTTTATTAGATATGTTATTTATATCTATATTTAATTTATGTATAATATAATTTGTTAAATTATTTGTTATATCTTCTCCTCCAAGAAAATTATCGCCAACTGTATTTTTAACTTCATATATAGCATCAATATAATCAAGATGTAATAATGAAATATCTGTAGTACCTCCACCACAATCAAATGTAAGAATATATTCTTCGTTTATTTTCCCTTTTTTAAATTTATCTAATGCATAAGCTAAACTAGCGGCGGTTGGTTCATTTATTATATTTAATACATTAAAACCAATAGTTTCACAACATTCTTTAATAAATATTCTTTGAAAATCATTAAAATATGCTGGTACAGTAATAACTATATCAAATGAATCTTTATCTACACTAAAATAATTTTTAATTAAATTTTTAAGATAATTTAAATACAATATTATAAGACTTTTAATACTAAATTGTTTTTGAGTATTATCATATATTACATTAAATACAATTTCATTATTCTCTATTTGAAAATTATTATGTTGAAAACAATTAATTTTATTATTAAATTGATTTAAATTATTAGCACCAATTAATCGTTTTAAATTATATAAAATATTACTTACATAATTATTTGAATATAAAAGTTGTAATGCTGCATCTCCAAATAATATTTCAGAGGAGTCTTGATTTAAAAATAATATTGATGGTATTGTAAAATTTCCTTGTTCATTAGGTATAATTGTTACATTTTTTGTATTTTTATTATAATATGAAAGACAACTGTTGGTTGTTCCAAAATCTATACCTATTACAATATCCATAACGAATTATATAATATTATATACAAAGATTTATTAAAAAAAAACCGAAATTAATTATTAATTAATTAATAATAAGTCAACATGTTTGTAAAATTAAGAGTGCCATATGATATTATAGATAATATAATTAGTTATGTAGATATTAAAACATCAAAAGAATTATTAATATCATGTTCATATATTTATTATATTTATAGACATAGTAAGTATTTTAATAGTATTTTTATACAAAAAATATGTAATTATTTTACAAGTTTAAAAAAAATAGATATAACATTATTTAAAAAATATCAAGATAAAACCAGTTTATATAAAATATTAAATCAAATTTTTAATATGTATAAAAATCATAAAAATGTGTCATTGTCAGAATTATTAGTATATGTATGTCATAATGATACATCTTGTAATGAATTTATATTTAATGTAATTATTTCAAATTGTTATTATTTAAGTAAACAACATAAAGAACATGCATATAATCATATAAAAACAGATGATTTAATTTATTTATTATTGTTTAAAAAAAATGTTAAAACTATTACAAATTATATACAAATAGACCCTGTGATATTAGTACAAGTAATTAAAAATAAAATAATGTTACATAATACGACAAATATATTTTTTTTAATAAATTATTTATTGTATAAATATTTTTTTAAATATTCAAGTTTTATTCAAGAAAGTATATCTGATATAATATGTGAATTAATATGTTCTTCAAATTTTAGTATAAATTATAATATATTAATTAAAATATATGATAAATATAATAAATATAAATTTATTTTAAATTATCAAAAGATTATAAATGCATGTATGCGTCAATCGCATACAGAATATATTGATTTGATACATAATAAAATGATAGAACAAAAAAAAATAATAAAATTAGATGAAAACGATATTTATCCAATTGTAATATCAAAAGATTATATTAGAAATTTGCTAAAAAATAAACATTATTTAATGTTAGATAAAATTATAGAATTATTTCTTGGAGATAAAATTAATATGTATATATATTTTAATGAAATATATAATAATTTTGATACATCTACTCGAAATTGTAATAGTTTATTTAAATATTTAACAAATGAAAATAGATTAAAATTATTACATATGTAAATTATTTTATAATAAAATGAATTTAAATGTAATAAATTATTCATTTTAATGAATTAATTAAAATGATAACATTAATTGCGTGTGTAACTATTTATAAAGATAAATTGGCTATAGGTTGTCGTGGTAAATTATTATTTGATTTAAAAGATGATATGAAATTTTTTAAAGATATTACAACAAAAGTTTCATTTACTGAGTCAAAATTAGATAGAAATATAGTATTAATGGGGCGTAAAACATATTTTTCTATACCAAGTGAATTTAGGCCATTAAAAAATAGATTAAATATAGTGTTGACAAATGACAAAGAATTACTTAAAATTTCACCGGTACCAAGAAATTTAAAATTAACAAAAGATGTGTATTTTACAGATATAACAACATTTAATAAAATATATTCTACATATAATCCACATGTATTTGTTATTGGTGGTTCAGAAATATATAATACTTTTTTTAATAAAGCAAATGAATTATATATTACACATGTAACAAATATAAATGGTAAAAATATTAATTTTGAGAAAGAAGATGAACCGGATGTATTTATTGACTATTTTAATTCATCGTTTAAATTAATGGATGTATCAGAAAAATATTTTTCAAAATATTTTTCAAAATATAAAAATGAATCATTGATGTATAGAATATTACATTATACATTAGATGATAAAATTTCACAAGAATATAAATATTTTAATTTGATGAATGATATATTAAATAATGGTAATATTAGGTCAGATAGAACAAATACAGGTACTATTTCATTATTTGGAAATAATATATCATTTGATATTTCAGAGTCAATTCCATTAATGACGACAAAAAAAGTTTCTTTAAATATAATTATTGAAGAATTATTGTGGTTTTGTAGGGGGGATACAAATGCCAAAATTTTACAAAAAAAGGGAATTAAAATATGGGATGGAAATACATCTCGAGAGTTTTTAGACAAACAAGGATTACATCATTATCCAGAAGGTGTATTAGGAGCAGGATATGGATTTCAATGGCGATTTCAAGGTGCAAAATATAGTCATTCATTTTCAGATACAAGTAAAATAGATACATCATTAATTGGTGGGTTTGATCAATTAAAATATGTCGAACATTTATTAAACACAGACCCTTTTTCAAGAAGAATAGTTATATCAGCATGGAACCCAAGTGATTTTGATAAAACAGCATTAGTGCCATGTTTTCCGGCGGGGACATTAGTATTAACATTAAATGGGTATAAAAATATAGAAAAATTATCAAATGATGATTTATTATATACACATAAAGGTAATTGGAAAGAAATTGTTAATTTACAACAGAAAGAATATAATGATGATATATATACATTTAAAATAATGTGTAATTATAAAAAAATAAATGTTACAAAAGAGCATCCATTTTTTGTAAAAGATATTATAAAAAATTCGAATGGGTATATAACCGGATTTTCAAATGAGCCGTATTGGTGTGAAGCTAAAAATATTACTAAAGACCATGTAATGTGTTTGCCTATTAATAATTACAATATTATACCGTCATTTTATGTTAATAAAATGACAAAGTCTATTAAAACAAGGAATGAATGGTTTATGTTAGGATTTTATTTATTAAATGGGGCAATTGATGTATTAAAAAAGGATACATTTTATATATCGATTTATAAAAACAATAATTCATATAATATATATAAAATATTAGAAAATGCAGTTCAATTGATATATTATAATGAAACTAGTAAAGAGATAAAATATATATGTAAAGATAATATGTGGTGGAATATTTTAAAAGATTTTGGAGAGTTAACATACAAAAAAAGAATTCCTGAATGGATACAAAATGCGCCAAAACAATATATTAAATGGTTTATTGAAGGATATATTATAGGATATACAAATATAAGACCTGATCGGTATGATTATAGTGCATGTACATCAGAAATTTATACAATACCGTCATTCAATGTATTTAATACAATATCGGATGATATAGCATATGGATTTCAAAGATTATATGCTAAATTAGGAATGTTATTACAATTAAGTTATTATGATAATACATTACAATTAATTCAATGTAAATTATTAAATATTGATAAAAGAAAGAATATATATATAGATAATGATTTTATATATTATAATATATTAGATATTAGTAAAACACATCAAAATATAATTGTATATAATGCTGAAGTTAAAGATGATAATACATATATTGTTCAAAATGTAACAGTACATAATTGTCATATTTTATTGCAATTTTATGTTGAAGAAATAAATGATGAAAAATATTTAAGTTGTCAATTTTATATGCGTAGTAATGATATATTTTTAGCAAATGTATTTAATATTGTAAGTTATACTATTCTTACATATATATTAGCAATGAAAACAGGAATGAAACCAAAAAATATTATATATACATGCGGTGATTCTCATATATATTTAAATCATATAGAACAAGTTAAAGAACAATTAAAAAGATGTCCGAGACCATTCCCAAAATTAATATTAAATGACTCTTTAAAAACAAAAGATTGGGCAGATATGTCCATTGAAGATTTTGAATTAGTAGGGTATTTTCCATATCCGGCAATTAAAGCATCTATGGCTGTATAATTAATTTAATTGAATTAATTTAATTGAATTAATTTAATTAAATTAATTTAATTAAATTAATTATTAATTGTATAGTAGATATGTTTTGTAAATATGATAGTTGTAATAATAAAATAATAAAATTAATAGGTAAATGTAAATTATGTAATTATGAATATTGTGTAAAACATCGTTATACAGAGGCCCATAATTGTATTAAATTAATAGAATTTAAAACATCTAAAAAACAACTTTTAATATCAAAACTATTGGATGAATCTATGTCAAATAAAAAATTGCATAAGATTTAATTAATTTTTTTTTTATTTCATATTAATATAAATTAATATGAAAGGCTTGGGTCATTTATTAACTAAACTTGAACGTCAATATAATAAATATAAAAAAGATTTTTTTAAATATAAAAAAGATTTTTTAAATGCAAAAACAAATTACAATAATGCATCAAAAAGTAAACGTAAAGAATTACGACAACACATGATTCAATTAAAAATGTTAATAAATAAAACAAAGGAAAAGATGAATATGCATATTAAAAATGTTGAATCAATTGCAAAAACTCCATTAAATATACATAAAATGAAACAACTTGGTGGAACAGAGTTTAAAGATGTACCTCCAGAAATAAATATAGAAATATTTAAAAATCTTGATATAGATTCATTTAGAAAACAAAAAACTTTAATTATACAATTATTCGGAAAACCATTTTATTATAAAACGGTATATAATAAAGCAAAAGATGCATTACAACTTGCAAAAGTTGATTATAAAGACCCTACTAATTTTATATATATTGCAAATAATGTAAAACAAAAAAAATATATAAGAAAAAAAAATAGTCGACAAGATATCTACTACAATTTTTATAAAATATATCAATTATATAGGAAATTTTATTATTATACAAGCATACAACAAATAGATAGTAATATAACATCTTTTCCAATTTATCCAAACATGATAAGATGTAATTTAAGTGGTAATAGATTAACAGAATTCCCTATTCAACCAATGATGGAAGAATGTAATTTAGATGGTAATCAGTTAGCCGTATTCACTAAACAACCAAATATGAGATACTGTGATTTAAGTAATAATATATTAACGACATTTCCTGTTCAACCAAAAATGATAAAATGTTATTTAAATAATAATAGATTAACCACATTCCCTATTCAACCAAATATGGAAACATGTGATTTAAGTAATAATAGATTAACTTCATTCCCTACTCAACCAAAGATGGACACATGCCGTTTAATAGATAATAGATTAAC
>Ga0214923_10001745_pt1 | contig 30273 bp, 26 predicted proteins | sample LL1510_MetaG_FD_177993 | JGI IMG/M metagenome (GOLD analysis project Ga0214923, IMG submission 177993) | Freshwater microbial communities from Lake Lanier, Atlanta, Georgia, United States - LL-1510 | ecosystem: Environmental > Aquatic > Freshwater > Lake | place: USA: Georgia | collected...
CCGCGTGGAGGCTTCGGCCGATAATTTGAACCTCTATTGTTGCGATACTGCATGTAAACACCCTGGCGATGAACTCAAATGACGCAGATACGGTGGTCGCATTTCCGTTGAAAACTTTCAACGCCAATGTGGCGAGATGTCAGAGATGTCGACTGGACAAGAGTGCGAGGCACTCCTAAAGTGGGCGCCGCGACGACCCTGGAGGCCTCACATGGATAAAATTCTCTGCGTTGGTAAGAATTATGCGGATCATGCCGCCGAATTGGGCGACATCCACCCTGAAAAACCGGTGCTCTTTATCAAGCCACCGAGCGTTCTGAGGCAAGCAGATGCAAATGGGGAAACTCTCAACCTGAGTCTGCCGTCACATTCCCAGCAAATTCATCATGAAGTTGAGCTTGTTTTTCGTATCGACCGCAATGGCTACAAGATGTCCGTTGAAGAAGCGCAAACAGCTCTTGGAGGAGTTACGGTTGGCCTCGACATGACCCTCCGCGACCTGCAAGGTGAAGCAAAAAAGAAGGGCACTCCCTGGACAACGGGTAAGGTGTTCATTGACTCAGCTGTGATTGGCCCTTGGCTCCCCTGCAGCGAACTTCCGGGGCTGCTTGAAACCCCCTTTTCGCTATCAATAAACGGCTCGCTCAGACAACGCGCGACAGGCAAACAAATGAGCCACTCACCTGCGGAATGTCTCGCTTACGCGTCACAGTTCTTTCCAATTCGCGCAGGAGATGTTCTGTTTACCGGAACCCCTGTGGGTGTCGCGGAAGTGAAGGTTGGCGATGTCGGTGAGCTTAATTTTGCTTCAATAAACTATCGATTTACTTGGCAAAAGGTGGTATAAAATCCCGCAAGCCACCAACCTTTTTCCAGGTGACTTCAGAAGCGCCCAACTCCTTTTGCACCCAACGTGATGCAACAAAAAAGTAATCTGAGAGTCGGTTTAAAAATGGCACAGCTTGTGGGTTTATCTCAGCATTTTCCTGAAGCTGCACCGCAATTCGTTCAGCCCTACGACACACGGTGCGCGCGATGTGCAGTTCAGCATTGAGTCTCGTGCCTCCAGGCAGCACAAATTCCTTTAACGGCAACAAATCTTGTTGTAGCTCGTCGATCATTTGCTCTAAATGAGTGATCTCTGCCTCACCAACCACAATCATATTTTCCCAGCGCGAGGCAATTGGAGTGGCCAGATCTCCACCCAAATTGAACAAATCGTTCTGAATGCATTCAAGAGATCGATCAAAAAAACTCAATCGATCTGAATGCTGAACAAGCAACTCTGCGAGCGAGCTTCGACACAAGCCGACGATTGCATTGAGTTCATCAACGGTGCCATAAGTTTCGAGTCGCAAATCAGCTTTTGAAACCCGCGAACCATCAGCCAAACTCGTCGAGCCCTTGTCGCCGGTCTTTGTATAAACTCGCGTAATTCTCACTCCGTATCCTTAATCAACTGTGTCCAAAAACGGACTCCAAACCGGCATCACGACATCATGCAAAGGAATACTCAAGGGGCGAACATTCCCGCCGTCGCGGTTCATAATATAGAGCTTGTATGTATTGGCTTTTCCGCGGCCCTTTGCAAGTCGATTTGATTGAAAAGCAATAAACCTTCCATCCGGCGACCATGATGGTTTTTCATTGTCGCCTTGATCGAGAGTGAGACGCTCCATCTGACGACCATCCGGGTTCACCGTGAAGATATCATAACGATCGATCTCTCTGTCATATCCAGCAAAGGCTAATTTGCGTCCATCGCGCCGCCAAGATGGCGATGAGTTGTACCAACCCGCGTAGGTAATGCGCGTATCACTGTCCGAGCGTAAATCGCGTATGAAGAGATGCGGATTGCCAAATCTTCCGCTCACAAATGCAACTTTGACTCCATCTGGAGAAAATGCAGGTTCTACCTCGAGCCCGCTTCCAGAAATAAACGACTTTCGTTCGCCACCATCCATGGAATTCACTGTAAATATACTTGTCAGCCCAGAGTGACTGCCGGAAAATGCAATTTTACGTCCGTCTGGATGCCACGCCGCGCCTGAATTGTTGCCAAATCCACTGGTTAATTTCGAGGTCCGCTGAGTCAGCATATTATAAACATAAATATCTGCTTTGCCTTCGCGGAAGGAGGTATAAGTCAACTTAATTCCGTCGGGTGACCACGAAGGACTCATATTAATGGAGCCGTTGTTGGTAATTTGCCGAAGCCCTGTGCCATCAAAATTTGAAATGAATATCTGTCGTGTTTCACCAGATTTTCTCGATCCAGCGAAGGCCAATTTTGTCGAAAAGATACCTTTCTCACCGGTTAACTTTTCTATACATTTATCGGCAAATCTGCGCAAAACCCTATCAAGATCACCAACCTCAAAGTCTGAGTAGCGAACGCCATGCAATTGTTTGCGGCGCTTAATATCAAAAAAGCGAAGATCGAGGGTAAATTTTCCAACAACTGAACTCGGAACAAACTTTCCAAAAATAACCGCTTCAGTTTGAATAGGCGTCCATTCGTCATATTGAATAGGCTTGGCAGCGATATTGCCCTTCGCAATGTAACTTGCCGCTGGAACAAATTCGAAAGAGTTTGTGAAAGCAAAGATATCTGACAAACGGTCTGCTGCGAATTCACGATCACTGTCTGTGACGGCCGTTCCAGGTTCAAATCCGAACACTGGAATTGCCATTTTCAGCTTTCTAATTCCCGCGCGACCAACATCAACAAATAGCTCATTATCTGCGGGTTCGGCGGCGTAGGAAGTTGTCGGGAAAATCGTCATAGCTAAAGCAGCGACTGCTGAAGCAATGACCATCAGAAATACAATGAATTGAAACCGATTGTTTTTCATGATGACTCTTCCTAAAAATTAATGCTTTGTGGTGAGAATTTCATTTTCATCGAAATTTTGCTGCCCATCTCTTTAGGTAAATCAGGAAAAGGCCCGGCAGACTCAAGAGCCTTCATTGCTTCTTCATCAAAGCGAGCATTGCCACTTCCGCGCACAACACGCACTCGTCCCATGATCCGACCAAGGTTGTTGATTTCGAATCCAAGGACGACTTCCAATCTAGATTCGAAGGTCAACACATCAGGCAGGCTCCAATGTTTGCGCATGTGCATTGCTGCCGCTTGTGCATATTCATTTTTAACCTGCTGATTGATCTTTCCGGTGAGCGCTCCGGCTTGTGCCAATGCGGCGGGCGCCTTAGGAATATCGCGCCCAAGTGGAGAAATAGGGATGTCATTCGGACGCTTGAATGTGTCATTTGTAGATGGCTTTTGAACGCCGGCTCTTTCCTTCGCACCAACCGTGCGCTGCTCTTTTTCAAGCCGCTTCGCGAGTTCTTCAAGTTTGAGTTTTTTTGTTGCGGCAGGGTCCACCTGCTGCTGAACAACCGGACCCGGAGTTGGCGTTGCAACAACCTTCGGAGGTTGTGTTGCCGTTGGCACTGCAGTTGGAATCGGGGTTGCCGGTGCTGCTTGTGGTTGAGCGAGCGAATTATCAACCGGAGCCGGAGTGGCAACATCAACCGCCAATAATTTCGGAAGTTGTGGAAGTTGCTGCGCGGTTTTGAGCGCTTCTGCATCTTGCCGCTGATCCGCGGGTTTGCCGTCCGGAAGCGCACGAGAGAGATCCATCGACAAACCAAAGTTCACTTCAATTGGCTCGCTCAGATTCTTGTCGAAAGGGTTTCGAACTTCAGCCAACTGCACAAAACCAAAGACAAGAGCCACCAATAATGCATGCCAGAGAATAGAAAACCCAAGCGGCCAAGGTCCCATGCCATCGTCATCGAGACCTTCAACACGCAAGCGGTGTGTGAATGCAACTTCATCAATACGAGGTTCGGCATCGAGCATAAAACGAGCGGAAAAAGGCACATCTATCTCGGGCTGGGCCAACTCAACGGATCCGTCGGTTGCGATGCCATCAAGCTGCGGCTCTTCTGACAAACCCGCAGACTTTTGCGGCGACGTCCAGATCATCACGTCGCCATCCACCTGAGGAAAGCTCATAATAGACGCCGTATGCTCTCGAGCGGGAATGTACATAAGTCAGCGCACCTTTGTTCCGTTTCCGGTGCCTTCACCCATCATACCGATCTTTTTCGCTCCAGCGGCCTGCGCTGCTGCCATTGCATCCATGACCTTCGCGTATGCAACTTCTCGGTCGGCACGGATAAAAACCGTGGGCTGCTCGTGACCAACAAGTGCTGCTTGTATTTTTGCTGTGAGTTCATCACGTTTGAGGCTCTTTTTGCCAAGAAAAAATTCCCCTTGGCTTGAAATCGAAACAACAATCGGATCCTGACCAAGGGTTAGGGTTTTGGCTTTTGATTTTGGTAATTGAATATCGACGCCCGACACTGCAAACGGTGCTGTAACCATAAAAATAATCAGCAGAACCAGCATAACATCAACAAAAGGTGTAATATTAATGTCTGCAAGCATTGTGCTGCGACCTAGTACGCTTGTTTCGCCCGCCTCACCGTCACTGGTCTTCATATCCATGACATCCTCCTCAGACCTCAGAACTCTTTGATGATAGCGAACTTAGGCTTCCGCAATTGACGAAAGCACCGAGCCTGATGGAGCGTGCGCCGCTGGTTGATCACCCGCGCGACCCAAATTGAAATGACGCTCTAGAATATTGAGAAAGTCGGTTGAAAAACCTTCTAGGATAAGCACTTGTTGACGCGCTTTACCATTAAAAAAGTTGAAGGCGATCACCGCGGGAATTGCGGCAGCCAATCCGAGTGCAGTTGCAACAAGCGCCTCGGAAATACCTGGCGCGACAGCTGCAAGACTCGAAGAACCGGTTTGTCCGATATCATGAAACGCACGAATGATACCCACCACGGTTCCAAACAGGCCGATAAACGGGCAGGCCGATGCGGAAACTGCGAGAAAGGTCATGTTACGCGAAAGTTGCACTTCTTCGAGCTGACGCGCTTTACCAAGGGCGCGACGAACGGTGTCAATTGACAAAGGAGCGGTTGAAGACAAACCCCGCTTTTCTCGGACCTGAAGAACTCGCACCATTTCATTATAACCGGAGCGAAAAACTTCACGCGCTGGGCTATAATCAAGATCTTTGAGTTTACCATTCAAATCGGAAAGGCTCTTTGAGTCCCAGAACTCCTGCATAAAATCATCTGACATGTTTTGCAGATGTCTCAGTGCTCTCCAGCGCTCGAAAATCACCGCCCAGGTTGCGATCGAAAGAAGAATCAACAGTCCGAGAATCGCTACACCGACAGGTCCACCATTGGTAAAGATTGATAGCCAATTCATGGTCTCAAGATTGGTTTGGTCGCCCATAGGTGCTCCTCACACTTCATACAATTCGTTTTTCGGTTAGGACTCCTCCTGTCCTGGCACCAATCCACGCTCTACGCACAGCCTCAAAATGGCGCGCACAACAGCATTGGGCTCAAGTTCGGTCGAGTCCAAAAGAACAGCATCGTCGGCTGGTCGCATCGGTGCAACCAGTCGATTGGCATCACGCGCATCACGCTCGTGAATCTCCCGAATGAGTTCATCCAAACTCGGCTCCTGGTTTTGAGACCGAAGTTCGTCCATCCGGCGCTGAGCTCGTTGCTCGGGAGAAGCTGTTAGGAATATTTTGAGCGGTGCGTCGGGAAATACAACTGTCCCCATGTCACGACCGTCCACAACAGCCCCATTGCAATCTAAAACAACCTTACGTTGAACAGGGAGTAGCCGACGGCGAACGAGCTCATCTTGTGCCACTAAACTCGCTTGTTCCGAGATAAATGGCGTTCTAATCTCGTGCGTGATCTCTCGCTCACCCAGAAAAACTCGGCCACTGCGAGGATCTTGACGGTAGCGCTCCGACAAAAAAGCGACGAATCGTTCGATGGATCCTCGATCTTGAACACCAGTCCCTGCCTCAAAAAGCATCAAAGCGAGGGTTCGATAAATGGCGCCAGTCGTGACGTAAATCCATCCCAACTTATGAGCCAACATTCGCGAGACCGTGCTTTTACCTGAACCAGCAGGGCCATCAATCGTGACGACTTTTACCGATTCCTCATTGGCAGGAAAAGCAGTCATGGCGAGGTGTGCTCTCCCACAAATCCAGGCAAACGAGTGAGTTGTTCCCAGCTTTGCGTCCACGCAGAGACCGGTGCGACATCTGTTCGAAAGGGAGAAACAGGCTCACGGGCTTCAACTTGTCCCATCGCCGCAAACTTTTGGTGTCGCTGTTTTTTGAGTTGTTCTGAGGTTAATTTTCCAAGCTCTAAGAGGTGGCGCTCGAGAGTGTCTCCCAGGGTCGCAATGGCCTCAGCTGGTTTCCAATGTGCGCCACCCAATGGCTCGGGAATCACTTCGTCCACAACACCTAACTTCTGGGCGTGGTCGGCGGTCACACCTAAAGCCGCAGCTGCACGGTCGGCCTGTCCACCGTCTTTCCAGAGAATAGACGCACATCCCTCAGGAGAAATCACACTGTAAGTGCTGTACTGAAGCATGAGAACTCGGTTTCCAACACCAATGGCCAGAGCACCACCACTGCCGCCTTCACCAACCACCACCGAGATGATTGGCACACCCAACTTGAACATCACCATGATATTTTTCGCAATCGCTTCGCTTTGTCCGCGCTCTTCTGCGTCGATTCCCGGGTAGGCTCCTGGGGTATCGATAAAAGTAACAATGGGAAGCTTGAAGCGTTCAGCCATGCTCATCAAACGCAGCGCCTTACGATAACCCTCAGGGCGAGGCATACCAAAATTGCGCTTCATGTTTTCCTTGGTGCCACGGCCTTTTTGATGGCCAACAAAAACAACCCGATGCCCACGAAAGGTTCCAAGACCCCCAACAATTGAGGCATCGTCCATAAAATTTCGGTCGCCCTGAAGCTCAATAAAGTCATCACAAAGCTGATGAACGATATCCAAAGTATAGGGGCGGTGCGGATGTCGACTCAGCTGCGTGATTTCGTAGGGAGTCAGATTCGAGAAAATCTGCTTTGCCAAAATTTCAAATTGCTCCTCCAAGGTGGCAATCTCACTTTGGAGCTCTTTTTCATTCTTTCCCGTGAGATGAGACTGACGCGCCTGTGCCCGCAGCTCAACAATTCGCTTGCTGAGCTCTAATAAGGGGCGCTCGAGGGGCAAAACCTCCATGACACTGTCCTCACTTTGAAATGTTTCTCAGTTGACGTGACGACGTGGTAACAAATCAGGGCAGGGTGGTCAAAAAAGGGAGGCAGAGTGGCTCAAGACCTTTTGGCACAAAATCAACCGATCCGTCGTGGGATGGATGATCTTGTGGTCGACACAACAGCAATCAGTTGGGTTGATGGTCAGCACGGCCGTCTTTTTTATCGCGGCTATCGGGTTGAAGATTTGGGGAAAAATGCCGGTTTTGAGGAAATCGCATATCTCCTCCTGTGCGGCAGCCTTCCCAATCAGCAACAACTGACATCCTTTACTTGGAGACTCCGACAGCTGTCGCACACGCCAGAAAAAATTATCCGAATCCTCCAGGAGCTGCCCCGTCACACGGCGCCCCTTGCTGCGCTGCAGACAGCACTCGCTGCCCTTGGATGCACCGACCCGGGTCCGAAATACTCTGAGGAAGAAACTCTCCTCGGACTCGCCATGCGGATTATCGCGCAAACACCAATCATTTTGGCTGCTATCTATCGGCTCAATCAAGGTGCAAGTATTCTTGCAGCTCGTGAAGATCTCTCTCATGCAGAAAACTTTCTTTACATGCTCACCGGCAAAGTTCCTTCGCCCCAACACACCCGCGCCATGGAAATCGCTCTTATTTTGCAAATGGATCATGGCTTCAACTCATCGACCTTCACAGCTCGAGCTGTCGCCTCAACGCTCACCAACATGTACGCAGCAACAAGTGCCGCCGTTGGAGCATTGAGTGGCCCGCTGCACGGTGGTGCGAGTGAACAAGTTGTAGAAATGCTCGCAGAGGTTGAAGAGTGGGGTGATGTCGACTCATATCTTAATCATCTCTTTGCCCGTGGTGGCAAAATCATGGGCATGGGACATCGGGTTTACAAGCAAACAGACCCACGCGCCGTGGTGTTCGAAGGACTCCTTGAAGAACTCTCTCGCGGTGAACGTGAAGCAAAGGATATCAAAACTCTTGCTTATATCGCCGAACGCGCGCGCGCGCGTTTCTCGGAGAGACAACAATCCATTCACGTCAACGTTGACTTCTGGAGTGGTGCTGTTTACCGACGACTCGGAATTCAGCCTGTGTTATTTCCTGCAATCTTTGCCGCGGCGCGCATTGTTGGTTGGTGTTCGCATATCATTGAGCTGCGGCAAAACAACCGCCTCTATCGCCCGCTGTCCATGTACACAGGGCCTGTAGATCTTCCCTTTATACCAATCAAAGATCGCAACAAATGATCTTAAATTTGATGGCATTTCTCAGCTGCACCTTGTTTGCCCCAGTTCGTCTCTCATGCGCTTTGCTCGGGAGAATCATTTCCTCAGAAAAGGCAAAAATCTTCCTTCTTGAGCGCAGAGAGAAGGCCTGGATAGAAGCAATTGCTAAAGCTGCAGAAAAGCTAAACAGCCTAAAAACTTCCGAGCATTTTCCGGTTGTCTATTGGCTACATGTCGCAAGTGCTGGCGAACTTGAGCAGGTCATACCAATTCTTCGAAGACTCAGCGAAAACCACGGCGTCTATTTTTTTCTGACTTACTTTTCCCCAAGCGCAAAGCCTTTTACAAAAAACTGCCCAGGAATGCTCAATGCCACAAGCTTGCCCTTAGAAGACATGTCCGCTTTTACAAAGGCGATCCAGCAACTAAAAATCAAGCGCTTGCTGCTTGTCCGCTATGATTTTTGGCCCGCACTCATCAAATCAGCAACACGCGCGGGAATACCGATTGCGGTCTTGTCTGCCACGCTGAGCCGCGCGCGCTCAGTGCTCCCCACCTCTGTTCAATTCGCTCTCCGACGTCATTGGTTCACATTTGCAGATAGAATTTTTTTAGTCTCGGAATCTGACAAAGATATTCTCATTGAACGCGGCATATCCAAGGATAAAATCGTGGTTTGTGGTGACGCAAAATGGACGCGCGCACGTGAGCGTGCGGAAAAAAACCGGCTTCAATCGCTTTCCGGCCACCTTGGCGAGCTGCAGAAATTACTTTTTTCGCAAACTGGCGCTGAAAAACGTAAGGTCATCGTGTTTGGCTCCCCGCATGAAGAAGAACTTTCAGTTCTCGAACAATGCCTGCAAGCTTTTTTGTCACGAGAAATCGTGATAGTTGCGCCTTCAGAGGTGGACTCAAAAACAGTCAATGCCATCGAAGAACGTCTCATGTCTGCAGGTGCCACGGTTCATCGCATCAGCCGCTTCACAGATGCAGAACTCCCTCATGCAATCACTGTCACCCACACGCGCTGTGTTATTCTTCTCGACCGATTTGGCAGTCTCGCGGATGCCTATCACTTAGCTGACATTGCGATTGTTGGGGGTGGATTCGATGGCCAACTCCACAATGTGCTTGAACCCTCAGCACACCCTATCGTGACCCTTTATGGAAACCAAACCCATCGCGCTCAAGAAGCAACTTTGCTGCTCGCCGAGAACGCTGCTCTAGGTTTTGCAAAGCCGGAAAACTTGTTTCAATTTCTCAACCGCTGGGGTACCCTGGATTCAGTCGTAGAAGAACGCTCTGAAATGACGCAAACAATCGGCCGTATCCAAGAGAACGCGCGGAGATTGTTTGGTTCACTTCCCGACACAAGTGAGGTGGTCTGCCGCTCTCTTGCGCAACAAGATGGGCTGGAGGCTCCCTGACTTAAGTCGAAAGTTTGAACATTTTTTGAAAGATTTAAAAACATGGTTGGAAAGCAACTGATTATCAACGCCTCGGCGTTTGAAACCCGCGTGGCGCTGATCGAAGGTGGTCACGTCGCTGAATACTATATTGAGCGACAAAAAGATCGCGGCATTGTTGGAAGTATCTTCAAGGGGAAGATTCTTCGGGTCCTACCCGGAATGCAAAGCGCTTTTGTCGACATCGGACTCGATCGCTCCGCTTTTCTTTATGGTGGCGACATCCAACCGCCAGGAGGTCCGACATCAGAGCTTCCTGAATTTCTAGATGAAGACGAAAAAGCACCACTCGAGACGCCGGTTGAAGACCCTACAGGACCCACCGCCGTGGAAGGCCCTATTCCTGCCGCTCCTGGTTCGCATCGCCCACAAAGATTTTTCCGCATCGCCGATCTCGTCAAAGAAGGACAGGAAGTACTTGTCCAAGTCGCGAAGATTCGATTGGAACGAAAGGCGCACGAATAACAACGTATTTGAGCTTTCCCGGCCGTTACGTTGTCTTGATGCCAAATATCAACCACATTGGAATCAGCCGCCGGATTGTCAACGAAGAAGAACGCAACCGACTCAAGACCATCGTTCAGCGAGTTCGCCCCGACGGAATGGGTGTCATCGTCAGAACCGCAAGTGAGGGTGTTCCAGAAGAAAAACTGATTGCCGACATCGACTTTCTTTTAAAGCTCTGGGAAAACGTCAAAGCGAAGGCAACCAAAGCCAAAGCTCCAAGCCTTGTTCACGAAGATCTCAATCTGGTTTTTCGCGCAACCCGCGACCTCATTTCGCGCGATCTCGAACGAATCGTTATTGATAACAAAGACGTCTATGAAGACGTCGTCCGTTTTCTCAATCGCTTTTCAGTAAAGCTAGGTGCTCAGGTCCAGCTGTATCAAAGCGATACGGCTATTTTCGATGCCTATGGGATTGAGCTTGAAATTGCGCGCGCACTTGGCTCAAAGGTTTGGTTGAAATCTGGCGGTTATCTCGTGATCGAACGAACCGAGGCTCTCACTGCGATTGACGTCAACACGGGTCGATTTGTGGGTGGCAAATCTCTTGGCGACACAATCGTCAAAACCAACCTTGAGGCGGTTAAAGAAATTGTTCTTCAGCTCCGACTGCGCAACATCGGCGGAATCATCATCCTAGACTTCATCGACATGGACAGACCAGATGACCGCGATCGCGTTTTCAACGCCCTTCTTGAAGAGCTAAAGAAAGACAAAGCGAAGAACTCAGCACTGAGAATCTCGGAAATGGGCCTCGTGCAGATGACCCGCAAGCGAACTGAGGAAAGCCTGTCACAGAAACTTTGTACTCCATGCCCCTACTGCGAGGGCAAGGGCGAAGTGAAAAGTCCGGCCAGTGTTTCCTACGACATTATTCGCGAGCTGGTCCGTGAGTTTTCAAAGATCACCGCCGAAACGTTTGTTCTCAAAGCTCATCCACAGGTTATCGACCGCCTGTGCGAAGAAGATGCTGAGTTTGTGCAAGACATCCGCAATCGCTTTGCCAAGAAGGTTATCCTTAAAACAGCTCCTGAATTTCATCTGGAGCACTATGAGATTTCGCCAGTGAAATAAGGCCCCGCAGGGCTTCTGAGCGATGACTCATCTGGTTTTTTTCTGCGAGCGGAAGACTCGCAAAGGAAAGCTTTGGTTTGGCACTTGGAAAGAACATTGCATCATAACCATGTCCCTCGCCGGGCAACAGCTCTTGCTCAGTCACAGCCACACGTCCGGTGCAAAAGCCTATGACCAAATCAACCTCAAAAATCTCATTGTGACTTTTGTCGATATTAAGATGGGTTCGAACAGCATAGGCAGCGGTTTGAACTTGGTCTAATCTTTTGTGAAGCCGAGCCATAATTTTACCTTCTGTAGCCTCTAAAAATGCTAACAACTCATCTCCATTATTTTGCACACTCATTAGCGCAGAACTTTTATTCCCGTTGTATCGACGTCCCATCAACAAGGAACAAACAAAAAAGGCTGGCTCCGATCCGTCATCGGGTAAGAGCAACTTATTTTTCAATTCATTCATTAGATATGCTCTATTTCTCGCATCATCTCGCGGCTCACCCGCGAGCGTTGCTGAATGAACTCCAGGTGAAAAGTTTAATCGCGGCACGCACAGTCCAGAGTCATCGACCAAAAATGCGTCAACACCTATCTCAGTCAACTTCGAAAAAACGCGAACAGCCGCCTCGAATTTTCGATAACCATTTCCTACAAAAGTCTCACGATCTTCAATGGGTGTTACCCAAGAAAAACCATCATTCAGTAGCGAGCGCGCTTTTGACAAACCAATACAACTCAACTGCTGCGAAGAAAAAGCATGCTCAAATTCACGAAGCTTTCCGGCGTTACTGGTGGGAACAAAAATTGCGCTCATTTGGCCCTCAAAAAATCATTTTTCAATTTCTCAAAAACTATTTGGATGAATAACAAATATTCGAAGAAAAAGACCCCAAAAAAAACCAGCAAAAGCAAAATTTTGCAGCATTGCTTCTTGACGCACTTCTGCCTTCACAAAATAACTGTCTTTAACGACGAAATTTATTATTTTTTCAATTTTTGTTTGAATTTTTGAAAAAATAAAACCCGAGCGGACAAAACGCCCCTCGGGTTTTTCGAAAGAACTGCTGAAAATAATCAGCGCAGCCTCGAAAATGAACCAAAGCTTTTTACACAATCGGCTTTTGGTTCGCTTTTTTCCAGTCTTCCATGAAGCTCGCTAAACCCTTGTCGGTCAGTGGGTGCTGATAAAGCGACATCAACACTTTGAACGGGCAGGTTGCGACATCAGAGCCGGCAAGTGCCGACTGAATGATGTGCTGAGGATGGCGGATGCTCGCTGCGAGGATCTGTGTTTCGTATCCATAGTTGTCATATATGGCGCGAATTTCGCGAATCAATTGCATTCCGTCTTGGCTAACGTCGTCAAGACGTCCGATAAAAGGAGAAATGTAGGTCGCACCGCATTTTGCAGCCAAGAGCGCTTGTCCGGCTTGAAAGCAAAGCGTGACATTTGTTTTGATCCCGCGCGAGGAAAGTGCCTTACAAGCCTTCAAGCCCTCGGGTGTGAGCGGGAGCTTGATGACAATATTCTCATGAATTTTTGCCAAAACTTCAGCTTCAGCCAACATTTCTGGGGCCATTAAACCCACCACTTCTGCTGAAATTGGGCCAGGAATGAGGCGAACGATTTCCTGCAACAATGTTTTGAAATCCTGTCCGGATTTTGCAACCAGGGTTGGATTGGTTGTCACACCATCACAAATTCCAAGCTCACCCATCTGACGAATTTCGTTAATATCAGCGCTGTCGAGAAAAAACTTCACGGAAATACCTCCTGGGCCTGCAGTGCCGTTCCGTTGAACTGAATGCGCTGTATTTGATTCGTATTGAACGAACTTGCAAGGATCGACGAGCCGATCACTGTAAATCCAGCCATTCCTCTTAAGGGCGACGCCAACTGGGCCTGATTCACAGCGGCCGCATCAGTCACGACCTGAACACGACTTTGCTCGAATCCTAGGCTACTGCGCTGCTGCTCAACTCGCAGCCAAGTCAGAGTGCAAAGGGTACCCGTGTTTATGAAATTAAACTGGGGAATAAGAGTACGAATTCCAACCAGATCGGGTTGACTCGAGGCCAACGACACCGGTGCTGGCACAAGGACATTGCCAAGCAAGGGCTGCACGTCGCCCTGTGCCAATCGCGTTCGAAGTTGATTGGCGGCGACATCGAATCCCCCCAAGGCAATTACATCTGCGGAATCAGTATTGGTTGCAACAACAGCTGTATGAGCGGCAAGGGCTGCCACCGGTGAATTTGGAATGCATGGCGACCCTTGCGAGTCGATCGCAACTGCTGATTGATAAAATTGTCGAAAAGTAAACGATTGATTTGCGGTGGCAGATGAATCCGCAGTGGCATCGCCCAACTGACCAGCAGCATTGAATGAAATGGGCGCAAAACCAATCGAGTTTGCTTTATTTGTCCCGCTCATCAACCGATTCAAATCGACGACTAAAGCCGAAACAGTTCGCAAGTCACTTTGTGCATTTGGCACTGAAACCTTTCCAGAGAGCCAATCAAGCGCGCTTGGATTCTGTCCAAGATAACCAAGCGAGCCCTGCGGAAATGCAACCACAATTCCAAGACTTGGAAAGACCACCGGTGCGCCCCACGCAAGCGAATACGCGCCAAGTGGGTTGTCTCGTTGAGGGGAATAAAAATCGGCCGAAGACTGCAAAAGTAGGGTGAATCCAGCGCTCGTCGAATAGCGATAAATGAAAACCCGAGAATCATAGGTTCTGTCTGCTTGTGATATCAACACTGTCCAGTCGGTTTGATCCGGCATCTGAACCAATGACAATGAACCTATCCGACCACCCGTTGGGAGAGTCAGCTGATCTGTTGCAGCAAGCGAATCAGTCGGCATCCCAGCAGCATCCAGTGCAAAAACACGCAGCGTAGCCGCACTGCCCGAAAAGGCTGCCATTAAAAACTGGCCAGATTTGGCCACAGCCAACGCCGTACCCAATCGAGGAGTCTCGACTGTCGCCAGGCGCTGCAACGCACCCGAGGAAGGCACTGAAAGCGCCTGCAACGAACCTGTTTCATACTCGCCGCCTAAAGACGCACTTAAGGCATATGAAACGGCAAGTGAGGGGTGGCTGGCGAGAGCGATGGGCGAGTCAAAAGAATCACCGATTGCGGGTCTTTCAGATCTCGAACAAGCTCCTTGGATCGCAACACAAGCCAAGAAGATGAGACTTGCGATGCGAGTGAGAATCACAGAGCCCCTCCAATTAGAATGACTCTTCTGATTATCACTCATCATTCAATCTCCTCGGCAGATTCGATTTGCGTTACCGGAGTATCATCAAATTCACTCGGCTTGCAGACCGAGACCACACGTTCACCATCGAGGATGCGCATCAAGCAAACACCCTGTGTCAAACGACCAATCACCTTCACAGACTTTGTATGAATACGAAGCACGCGGCCGGTGTTTGTCGTCAACATCAAATCGGCTGAGTCAGCAACAGACAGAAGAGCTACAACTTTACCATTTCGCTCAGTGACGCGTATTGCGTTCACACCCTTACCAGCTCGTCCGGTGAGGCGATATTCCTCTAGCTCACTGCGCTTGCCGTAGCCAAATTCCGTGACAACAAGAAGTTTTTCGCTTGCGGCAGGATCAACAACCTCGGCAGCTACGACAGAATCACCATCTTCCATGTTGATTCCAGTGACACCACGTGCGGTTCGTCCCATCGAGCGCACTTCTTCTTCGTTGAAGCGAATTGCTCGACCGTTGGCGCTCGTCAAGATCATTTGATTTTTGCCGTTGGTGATTCGCACGGAAACGAGTGAGTCGCCCTCATCGAGCGTGACTGCGCGCAAGCCTGTGGCGCGAATGTTGGCAAAGGCCGACAACTCGGTTTTCTTCACCGTGCCTTGAGCAGTGCACATGAAGACAAACATATTGTCAGAGAATTCATTCACCGGCAGCATCGTCGTAATTTGCTCACCCGACTGCAATGTCAGGATTTGCGCTATCGACTTTCCACGACCATTGGCTGGAGCCTCGGGCAGCTCGTAAACCTTGAAACAGTAGACTTTGCCGAAATTCGAGAACATCAACACATTGTCATGCGTGTGAGCTCTGAAAGTGACCTTCACAAAATCCGAGTCTTTCAGGGCGGCTCCCGTTTTGCCTTTGCCTGCGCGATGCTGTGAGCGGAATTCATCTTGCAGAACCCGCTTGATGTAACCACCCTGTGAGAACGTCACGAATACGTCTGCTGGTGGCACCAAGGATTCGAGATCCACTTCGCCGGCTTCAGCGGTAATTTCTGTGCGACGGTTGTCACCATGCGATTCACGCAAGGCAACAAATTCTTCGCGGGCAAGTGCGGCCACACGCGCCGGCTTGGCGAGAATATCCTTCAAGTCAGCGATTGTCAGAAGGATCTCTGCATGCTCAGCGATAATCTTATCGCGCTCAAGACCCGTGATTCGAGACAGTCGCATTTCAAGAATGGCTGTTGCTTGACGCTCGCTGAGTGAAAAGCGTGCAACAAGTTTCTCTCTTGCTTCATCGGGGCTGGGGGCTTTGCGGATCAAATCAATGGTTTCGTCGAGATTGTCGACAGCAATCTTCAAGCCTTCCAAAATATGCAAACGCTCTTCGGCCTTCCGCAAACGGAAACTTGTCCGGCGGGTGATGACTTCAAAGCGGTGATCAATGAAGTGGCTGAGTGCTTCTTTGATATTGACAAGCTTCGGCACACCGCGAACGATGCAAACCATATTTACGCCAAAACTGTCTTGCAGCCTTGTCCGCTTGTACAGATGGTTGAGAAGAATCTCGCCATTTTCGCCCTTTTTAACTTCAATAACAATCCGGATTCCTTCCTTGTTCGATTCATCTCGAATGTCGGAAATTCCGCTAATTTCTTCATCTTTAACAAGCTCAGCGATCCTCTCAATTAGTGTCGCTTTGTTCACCTGATAAGGCAGCTCGGTAATGATAATTTGTTCGCGGCCACCTTTGGTTTGCTCCACTGAAGCTCGTCCACGAATAACGATAGAACCGCGCCCCGTGCGATAAGCATCGTGAATCCCCTTCAGCCCACAAATGACGCCGGCGGTTGGGAAGTCTGGGCCTTTAACAAAACCCATCAGCTGATCAATTGTTGCGTGTTCATTATCGAGCAGATGGATGAGCGCATCGAGAACCTCGGTTAAGTTGTGAGGCGGGATATTCGTCGCCATTCCCACCGCAATACCCGACTGCCCATTCACAAGAAGTTGAGGAAACACTGTTGGCAAAACACGAGGCTCGCGTTCTGAGCTATCGTAGTTTGGCCCAAAGTCGACGGTGTCTTCATCAAGCGATTGCATCAACGACTCTGAAATCTTCGCCAAACGAACTTCCGTATATCGCATTGCTGCAGGACTATCGCCGTCAATACTTCCGAAGTTACCTTGCCCATCGATAAGCGGGTAACGCATCGAAAAATCTTGCGCCATACGAACAAGTGCATCATAAATAGCAGAGTCACCGTGTGGGTGATACTTACCCATCACGTCACCAACAATACGTGCCGACTTCTTAAAAGGCTTATTGTAAACATTGTTTACTTCATACATCGCGAACAACACGCGGCGATGAACGGGCTTCATACCATCGCGCACATCTGGCAGAGCACGACTCACGATGACGCTCATGGCGTAATCAAGATACGCGTTCTTCATTTCTTCGTTAATGTTAATGCCAACGATACCTTGTGTCTGAGACATAGTATTCACCTAGCTTTGTTTTTCAGAAATCTAAGTTACGAACATTCAATGCATTGGTTTCGATAAATTCCTTACGAGGAGGAACTTCATCACCCATGAGCATTGAGAACAAATCATCGGCCGCAATTGCATCTTCAATTTCGACACGCAACAACTGGCGATTTTCTGGATTCATCGTTGTTTCCCAGAGTTGTTCAGCGTTCATTTCTCCCAGCCCCTTATAGCGCTGGATGTATGCTCCATGACGGCCTTCTTGAAGCAAATATTTCTGCAGGGCAATCCAGTTTGGAAGATCTTTCAACTTCTTCTCAGCCACGTACTTGAGCGGAAGCGCTTGCCCTTCCTCAAGTTGGTCATGCAGACGACGCAGTTCGGCAAACTCATTTGACTCAACAAATTCAGAGTCTAGTCGGAAGCGCACGGGCTTACCCGCAATCTGCAATGCTACAACTGCAAAATAACGGTTGTGCTCATTATCGAATTCGATGCTCGACTGGATGTGTCCAAGAGTTGAAACATGATCAGTCAGGTCAGCAATGACTTGGGTGATTTTGTTTTTGTCAAAGAAAGATGCGGCGGAAAGTCCTTTGTATGCAGCAAAAAACTCGACCACTGTTGGTGTTCTGCGACGCGACAAAATATTGAAAATACGGTTGTAACGATCAACACAGGTCAACATGTTGCGCACATGAGCTTTGTCGATTTGAGCACCCGAAGAATCAACGATTTGTGCTTCAGAAAGTGAGTTTTCGAGCAAGAATGATTCAAGATCTGTTTCATCCTTGATGTAGCGTTCCGTCTTCGATTTCTTGTACTTATAAAGCGGAGGTTGGGCGATATACAGGTAACCACGCTCAATAATCTCGCGCATTTGTCTGTAGAAGAAGGTCAAAAGCAAAGTACGAATGTGGGCACCATCGACATCCGCATCCGTCATAATAACGATTTTATGGTAGCGAATTTTTGCGATGTCGAAATCGATGCGACCAATTCCTGTGCCAAGAGCTTGCACAAGCATGCGAATTTCTTGGTTAGCAACCATTTTGTCTGCTGACGCCTTTTCCACATTCAGGATTTTGCCTTTAAGTGGAAGAACGGCCTGCAGTTTTCGGTCGCGGCCCTGTTTTGCTGAGCCACCCGCAGAGTCACCCTCAACGATGAACAGCTCACACAGAGCGGGATCTTTCTCCTGGCAATCGGCAATTTTACCCGGCAGACCTGAGAAATCGAGAGCACCCTTTCGACGCGTTAACTCGCGTGCTTTACGAGCCGCGATTCTCGCGCGTGCAGCATCGACAATTTTCGTAACGATGCGTTTTGCGACATCGGGATTTTCGTGAAAATAGTCGCTCAGCTTTTCGTTGAGAATGCTCTCTACAACGGTTCTGACTCGCGAGTTACCAAGCTTACTTTTTGTCTGTCCTTCGAATTGCGGGTCGGGAATTTTTACGGACAGAACCGCGGTCAGACCCTCACGGATATCATCTGCCGACAAACCTTCCTTGAGGCTTTGCGCCCCTTTATCATCGGTTGCGAGCGAGTTGACTACGCGAGTCAAGGCAGAGCGGAATCCTGTGAGATGAGTTCCACCTTCAACTGTATTGATGTTGTTTGTGTATGAGAAAACTGATTCAGAATAACCATCGTTCCATTGCAGAGCCACTTCAACAGCGCAGTTGTCCTTTTCAGTGCTGACATAAAGTGGCTTAGGATGAATTGCGGTCTTCGAGCGATTCAGGAATTCAACGAAGGAGAGAAGTCCGCCTTCAGCCTTGAATTCAGCTGATCGGTCAGAAACTTCATCCATAAGCTTGATACAAATTCCCTTGTTCAAAAACGACAACTCACGCAAGCGCCCTTGCAGATGATCGAAACTCATTTCAGTTGTTTCAAAAATAGTGCCGTCTGGTTTGAATGTTGTGCGTGTTCCTGTTTGATCGGTTGTTCCAATGACTTGAACTGGGCCTTGCGGAACACCACAGCGATATTCTTGAACATGGACTTTGCCGTTTTTGCGAACTTCCACGCGGCAATATGAAGACAGTGCGTTCACTACAGACGCACCAACACCATGCAAACCGCCTGAAACCTTATAAACACTGTTGTCGAATTTACCGCCGGCGTGCAGTACCGTCATGACAACTTCAAGAGCTGTGCGACCTTCAGAGTGAATATCGACAGGAATTCCGCGCGCGTTATCCGAAACAGTGACACTGCCATCCACATGCAAGGTGATTTCAATCGTATTGCCGTGTCCTGCGAGATACTCGTCGATGCAGTTATCAACAAGCTCATAAACAAGATGGTGCAAGCCATTGACGGATGTATCGCCAATGTACATTCCGGGGCGCTTTCGAACGGCCTCAAGGCCCTCCAAAATCTGAATTTGGCCTGCCCCGTATTGTGATGGATCCTGTGATGAAGTTTGGAACCGTGGCTGAGAGAGGAGAAACATATTCGCAAAATCCCCTGTCTTCCGATCGTTCGGAAGCACGTTGAAAAGGTACACGGAAACTGCGTTTCGAAGCGCAAAAAATATAAGTCAGATCGGGCCAATCTCCAATCGACGATCAGTGACCTGTTTAAAAACGAGTCGGTACGAGCAAATAAAAGACATCGAGTCCTTTTTCAGCCTCGCCGGTGATCATCACGGGTCGATTCACATTTTCCCAGGAGAACTTCAGATTCTCTCCCGACAAAACATTGAGAATTCCTGTGAGCAATGTTCCGTTGTAGTTGACGACAAAAGGCTGTGCGACCGGTGCCGCTAATTCAACAACTTCTTCACCTTCTTTAAGTCCAGGAGTGAAACTTTGAACATCAAGAACGGGTCCATCAAAACCAAGTTTGATGATGCGATTTTTGTCGGCGAACAACAGAACTCGTTTGACACTTTCGAGCAGCGGGGAAAGGCCAATATTGACCGTAAAGTTGACTTTTTGAGGGATTGCTGAAGTGTAAGGAGGGTATTTGCCAGGTATACACTTTGAAACCATCACATAATTTTCGCTCTCAACGGCAAAGAAAAGACGTTCGCCGTGCCAGCGGAGCCGATAGTCCATCTCAGGATTTGCAGCGCACAAGCGACGAAGTTCATCAAGAGCTTTTTTCGGTACAAGGACAGCGCTGTCTTCAACACGCTCTGCACGCACACCGTCTTTCAGTTGTGCTTTCGCAAGTCGATACGCATCGGATGCAACTGCTTGGAGAGTGAGGCCTTGCGTAGAATCAGCCCAAATAAGCGCGCCATTTGCATAGAAACGCGTGTCATCGGTTGATACAAAATCACGGAATGCGTTGACCCAGCGCTCGAGGTAATCACCTTTAACAACAATCGATGAGCCTTCCTGAGGCACAACAACGTCAGTTTGTGTTTGATCTTGAACGAGCTGAAGCTTTGCCGATGAGCGCCCGCATTTTACAACCAAGCGTTGTGGCAATTCGGCAATGAGCGTTATTTTTTCCGGAGGCAGTTGGCGAACATACTCGCTCAGTTGTTTACCCGAAACTTTCAGAGTTCCTTTGCCTTCATACTCTGCCGCAAAGCTGTATCGGATGGAGAGGTTGTGGCTCAATGCACTGACCACAATTTGTCCTTCACCCGAAAATTGAAACTGCACCCAACCGACATCACCGTCTGCCTGAGCAGCACTGACCGCAGCGAGTGCTCCTGCCAGCTTGTCGCGATCGATTACCGCTCGAATGGATGCAACGGCTTCTCCAGACAGATCGCCGCTGTGATTTCCATTGCGCATGCGTTGGTAAAGCATGGCTCAACTCCTTTGATGGCTTTTCTTTTGCTGCAATGGTCTACATGAGGACGTTGTGCACGACAAGCTCCCAGCACAATTCATCCACAGCCTCTTCTCCTCCTTTAATAAGAACAAAAGCCTGTTTCTATGAGCAGTTGAAGTAGTAGGGGCAAGGATAAGTTGTGGATAACCCGGTTTTTTTGGAATAGAAAACTGATAATATTACGTTTTATTTCCGAGAAAGGTGTGGAAAAGGTGTGGATCATGTGGTGGACAGTTTGTTCATGACCGGCAGAATCTGTGGACAAGTTTCTGCGTAAATTTGGAGCAGCTGTTTTTATCCACTCTCCATGCACAGGTCATCCACAAGTTCTCCACATGAGTTCTGACTCGATTGTTGAGTGCGTGAGAGCGTCTTTGATTGATCGGTTTTCAACATCGTCCTGTGGATAACGTTTCGGTAAGCTCACTAATTAGCCTTTTACTGTCTGAAATTACAAAAGTAAATTTGATTTTTTTGAATGTTTATGAAGTGTTGATAACTTTAAAAAGCCCACAGGAAATCAACTCCTTTGGTTCTGACTCGGTGTTGACACACTGTGGATAACCTGTGGATAAGGCGAATTCAGCTGTGGGGGCGAAACGATTGGCATGACTCAAAGGGTTGAGAATATTGATGAGGAGTTACTCGGGGGTCTCGCGGCTCAGTTGCGCTCAGGACACCTCGTCTCTTTTCCGACGGAAACGGTTTACGGTCTTGGTGCCGATGCAGCAAACGTCCAGGCGGTATCTCGAATTTTTGAAGTGAAAGGGCGCCCGGCACAAGATCCACTTATTGTTCATGGTCCATCCATTCGGAAGTTGGTGAATTGGGTTTCTGATGAGGCTACGGGTTGGCAGCGCGACGTTTTTGAGGTGTTGGGGCGGGTTTTTTGGCCTGGTCCGTTGACCCTTGTTTTACCCGCACAACAAAAATTGATCGTTCCAGCGGTGACAGCCAACACCGGTTGGGTTGGATTACGATGTCCTGCACATCCCCTTGCAATTCGTTTTCTGGAACGTTGTGCTTGTCCGGTTGCAGCTCCAAGCGCAAACCTTTTTGGTCACGTCAGTCCAACAACCGCTCAGCATGTCTGGGACGATTTTCCTGCTGTGGATAACTTGTGGATACTTGATGGCGGGCGTTGTGGCTTTGGTATTGAATCGACGGTTGCACGGGTTAATGAAGACAAAACGATTGACATTTTGCGACGCGGAGGAATTGCTCGCGAGCAGCTCGCTCAGAGTTTGGTGGACGCGGGTTTATTGCCATCAAAAGTGGCTGAGCAGGCGGTTCGAATTGTTGAACGTTATTTTTCTCATGACACAAGTAAAAGCGTTCCTGTGATGCAGGCACCGGGGCAACTCCTGGTGCATTACGCACCACGCCTGCCAACTCAAATGGTTGGTTTTGACTTGGGCAAAGACCCTGCTTCTGATGTTATCGGTGCAGAGATTTCTGCAGAACAATTGAAGCATACGATTGTGATCGATTTTGCAGGTCATCTAAATTCAATTTGTGATCATGTTGCACATTATCGCGATCTCTCTGCGAACGGAAATGTCACCGAGGCAGTGCATGGACTTTTTGATTGTTTGCGGTGGGCCGAAGCTCTGGTTGAGGGCGATTCGTGCCAATGGCGACTCTGGATATTTAATCCGCGATCGATGAATTCATTCTCGGGAGATGAAATTTATCTTGCGTTGCAAGATAGGATCACTCGAGCCGCGTCCGGAAAAATTGGCGAGCTGAGTTTTAAACCAGATTCTGGTCGAGTTTTCTTTTTAGCTCGTTGATAATTGCACGCGTAGAGGCATCTTTTTCGATGAGCTCTTTCACTTTTTCTACAGCGTGCATAACGGTCGTATGATTTTTACGGCCAAACGCCTCCGCAATTTCTGTGGTTGCGGAGCCCAGGAGTTCGCGACTCAAGTACATTGCAATATGCCTCGGAACAACCAAGCGTTGAGAGCGATCTTGTGACATGAGCTCGCTGAGTTTGATTCCAAAATGTGCCGCGACAGCTTTCTGGATGGCATTTAAATCCAAAGATTGCGCAGGCACTCGGATAATTCTTCGCAAGTGAGCATTTGTTGATTCAATTGACGGAGGCGCTCCGGTCATTGATTGCGTCATTGCAAGATTGTTCAAAATGCCCTGAATTTCCCGAACATTCGACTTTACGTGAGTCGCAATATGCAACACCACATCCCGAGTTAGCTTTAATAAAAGTGCTTTTGCCTTAGCTTCGATGATCGCAACGCGATCTTCAAATCCCGGCGGCTCGATGTCTGCAATTAGACCCTGGAGGAAACGACTTTTCAGACGCTCTTCGATGTTTGGAATGTCTTTGGGATATTTGTCACTTGTGATGACAATTTGTTTTTTCTTTTGAAAAAGATCGTTGAAGGTATGAAAAAACTCAAGTTGAGTTGAATCTTTGCTTTCGAGAAATTGAATATCATCAACTAAAAGAACATCGACATGATTGTACTTGTTGCGAAACTGTTCTTGCTTTGAAAAGCGGATCGCCTGGATCAGTTCATTCATGTAATCGACGCTTGTTACATATTTGATTGTCCATGTGGGGTGCTGGCGCAATATTTCGTTGCCAACCGAATGCAAAAGATGGGTTTTGCCCAGGCCGGTGGCGCCATAAATAAAGACAGGGTTTGTTAAATTTCCTGGGTTTTTCGCAATCGACTCGCATGCTGAATAAGCAATCAAGTTGCTTTGTCCGCGGACGAAGGTAGTAAAAGTAAGTTCGGGGTTTAGAGAGCGAGTTGCGTCTTGTGGAGGAGCGCCTCGGGTGTCTACTTCACTCGTGAGATTGATTGGGGTGATGCTCATTTGTGTTGAGATTTGATTGATATTTTTCGATGCTTGTAGAGTTGAAATTTTTGCTATCGATTCGAATTTGTTTTCCGAAAAACTGAATGGGTTCTCTGTTTTTTCTATCGATGGATTCGCCACTCGCGGCGATTTTTGGGTTTTTAAGGTTGTTTTTGAGGTTAGCTTTTTAGCTTCATCTGGCGCGTCAAAGAGTGGAAGAGTTTCACTCAATTTGTTTGAAGGTTTGCTGCGTTTCGGTGTGGTCGCAGGCGCATCAGCATCGGAGCGCACATAAAATTCAACATTTTGTCCCCAGACCTCACGCGCGACTTCAATGATGTCAGTCATTTTTGCACTGATGATCATGCTTGCGTGGAATTTGCTTTTGCAATCAGCAATGATGGTTTGACCATCAAATTTGACTGGAACAACTTGGTTGGCAATTGAGTGGGCAACTGCCTCGCCCATACCTAATGAAATCAGTCTTGACTTGAGTTTTTCAAAGAAGACTTCCGATTTTTCAATTGACGCCATAGTGTCTTTTCGTTCCCGGTCTTGCGAGTGTCTTGCTGAGCGAGTGCCGGAGTTTGCAGAGTGCAGGGGTTGAGGTCAAGTCCGAATGGTAAAACTTCTAATTTGGTTCGCGATTCTGTACGGAAATTTGGTTGCTCTTGTTGGACTTGCAGTAATTTCAGTGTGGTGGACAAAGCAGTCGTCGGGACAACAATTTTGCCAGGCTGTGGGTTTGCAGCTGACAGGCTGCCGATCGGCGCTTCTCATTGCCGACATTGCTGTTATGGGAAGCGCGACTCTTCTCAGTTTTCGCCGCCTCTCGCTTGAGCGTCGGGGTTTTGAGGGAGGCAAAAGCTCAAAGAATCACTCGAATTCGGGTCATGGTTGATGAACGTTGTGCTTATTATTGTCAGCGCCGTCAGCGCTGGTGGGCTCCTCTCTTGGGGATTGTTTCAACAAGTTGCGACCGTTGTTTCGCAGAGGCATTCAATCAAAGGTTTGATTTTCAAACTTTTGGGCATCGCGGGGTTGCTCACCGACCTCTATTTCTTTCCCGCTGATTGGCTCATCACGGTTGCAACTTTTTTCGCAACGGCGTTGATATGTCTTGTGTTCCTGACCCTTGCACGAGACAAGCTTCTGCGTTAGGAACCTCTCGCTACTGACTTAGCTTTGTCTAACCTGCCGTAAATGGAGAAATCATGAGTCGCTTGACCTTCGCGTGGCTCACAGTGTGCCTGTCATTGGCATTCGTTTTTACAAGTGAAAGTGCTTTCGCAAGTGAAGGCGGAGCGCTCCACATTATTTCTTGGTATAGCGTTTTAGCTCAACACCTGCATGACTTTTTGGGCTTGAATGTTGAGGCAGAGCTACTGAATGAAGTTGTCGCCTCTGCCGCAGCGTTTGTTTTCGTGACATGCGTTGGCTTAATTGCAGGTTTTTATAGGCTGAAGCCCGAGGCTATGAGCGACGAAGAGCTTCTTCCGCCCAAAACTTTCGGTTTCAAAGCTTTCGTTGAAATGTGCTGGGGTGTGGTGAGTAGCACGCTTGAGAAGATTGTTGGTGATCACGCCTGGACACACTACGCATCTCTTCTTGGCGGTACTTTTTTCTTTATTATTTGCGCGAACCTCAGCGGTCTTGTCCCGGGTTTCCCGCCTGCAACCGAGTCCATCAACCAAAACGCTGCAATGGCTGTGGTAATTTTCATTGCATTCAACTACGTCGGGCTGCGGCATGGTGGCATGAATTATATCAAACACCTTTGCGGTCCGGTGCTGTTCCTTGCACCGCTGATGCTCGTCATTGAATTGATCGCATTGCTAGCCCGCCCTGTCTCGCTCAGCTTGCGGTTGTTTGGAAACGTTTCCGGTGACCACATGGTTTTCAGCGTGTTTTCAACTCTCCTTCGCGATTTTCATGTTCCTTACTTGCCCGTGCCCGCAGCCTTGTTGACCTTTGGTTTGCTCGTGGCTTGTTTGCAGGCATTTATCTTTATGACCTTGAGCTCGGTTTACGTTCGCCTCTCTCTTGATACGGCCCATCACGATCATTGAGTGGAGCGCTCTAAATCGATTCTTGTGTGTTTTGCGCGCAGCCTCCGCCGTTCAATCGGCCCTCGTCGATCGGCCAAGGTTGCACAAAGCGCGTTAACCCACTCTTAGAGTGGGAAAGGTGCCATTGAGAGCCGATTCCCTGAATCCAGGTTCTCTAAATTGGCAGCACCCAGGCTTTCCTCTGTGAGAGCTGGCCGGTGTGTGGTGAGGGTGGGGTATCAATTTTTGAGGTTTATCATGAAGTTTTCGACTCGTTTTGCATTGATCGCAGCAAGCCTTTTGGCTTCTGCTCCTGCTTTTGCTGAAGAAGCTGCTGCTGCAACTGCTCAAGGAACTTGGGGCGGTGAGCTCCGTGCAATCGCTGCTGCGCTCGCAATCGGCTTGGCAGTGATCGGTGGTACAGCTGGTCAAGGCCGCGCTGCCGCTGCTGCTAACGAAAGCATTGGCCGCAATCCACAGTCAGCTGAAAAGCTCTTCACACCATTGATTCTTGGTCTCGCTCTTATCGAGTTTCAAACGATCATGGCGTTCATTATCGCTATCTTGTTGGCTACTAAGTAACAAAAGAAATGCGATGGGCATTTCTCTTGACTTTTTGGGAGGCGGTGGATAATTCCAGCTTCCGAGTGGAGGGTTAGCTCAGTTGGTAGAGCAAGAGACTCTTAATCTCTTGGTCCGGGGTTCGAGCCCCCGACCCTTCACCATTCTCCCAGAAAACCGCCTTCGGGCGGTTTTTTTGTATGTCGTTCAAATTTCCAACCGCAATGAATTACAATTCTAAAATGCGCGGACGTTTTGCACCTACACCCTCCGGACCACTTCACTTGGGCTCGCTCGTCGCTGCCTTGGCCAGTTATGCGGATATCAAAATTCGTGGTGGCGAATGGCTTCTTCGCATTGAAGACGTTGATAAGACGAGGTCGCGAAAAATTTTTGAAGAGCAAATCCTCGCCGAACTTGAGCGGCATGCTCTGTATTGGGATGGACCAATTGTTCGTCAAAGCGAACGAGACGGACAATATCAGCGAGCGCTTGATCAACTTCAGGAGAAGAGCCTTGTCTATGCCTGTAGCTGTTCGCGGCGCAAGCTCCAGGAATTGCGCTGCCCGGAGAACTCAGAGGGAGAGCTTGTTTATCCTGGAGTCTGTCGCATGAGCGGAGCGTTGACAGCAGCAGACGAATTTCCATCGAAGCTGTCGATCCGTTTCAGGGTTCAACAGGGAACATATCAATTTGTAGATGAGTGGATGGGCGAATGTCGGGGATGCGTGGCCGATGAAGTGGGCGACTTTGTCGTCAGGCGTGCGGATGGTTGTTTCACATATCATTTGGCGGTCGTTGTTGATGACCATCTTCAAGGAATTGATCGTGTTGTCAGGGGCCGAGACATCCTTCCTCTCACCGGCCGTCACCTGCTGCTGCAGCGGGCTCTGGGCTATGGTTCGCCCGCTTACGTGCACCTTCCTTTGGTTTTGAGTGAAGATGGAGACAAGTTGAGCAAAAGCCGTTCAGCTGCTGCCCTTTCAAAGGGTTGTGCGATTGCGAATTTGTGTCTTGCAGTTAAACATCTTGGGCTTGATGTAAAGAAAGAAGATTTTGCCACACCCGCAGAGGTTGTTCAGTTTGCTGTTAACAATTGGCATTCCATCGATAGGAAAATGGTCAGCCAAAAATGAGTGAGGTGATTTTTGATCGGGTATGAGCTTAATTTTCCTTCATATCACGTGTTTTGAGTCGAGTTCGGCAAGGTGTTCTTTCACGTTTGGGTGGTTCGGGACTAATGATAAACACTCGTGAAACGAAGACTTAGCCGAGGAAATGTCGCCCATTTTTTTGTATGCGAGACCCAAATTGTAGTGAATTGCTGCCTTGTGTTCTTTCTCTTGAAGGTGTTGTAACGCATATCCATAAATCCGCACGGCATTGGGAAATTCTCTTGAGTTTACAGCCTGAATTGCAGCTTTGTTCAACAGTGCGGCGCGGTCCTTTTCAGACATCACACCGCGCATAATATGCACGGCTGCTTCGACTTCCTGTGGACTCAGGGGAATTTGCACCAAAGCATTTCTGGCTGATGGCAGAGGAGGATAAACATCCAAAGCCTCGAGATATGCTTTTTTCGCTGCGGCGAGATTTCCTTTTTTGACCTGTACGTCGCCTATCATCGTTAAACGATCGGGGTTACTCGGACAGATTTTGTTGGCAGTTTCTAAGATACGCAGCGATCCGTCGAGGTCTCCAGCTTTGAGCTGAACGTTGGCAAGTAAATTCATGGCACGAACGTTATGCGCTTCAACTTGCAGCAGGCGTTTTGCAAGCAACCCAGCATCGTTGACATCGCCTGCATGAAGCCGAGTGATTGCATACTCAAGACGAACGATTGGGTCATGTGGGAATGCTTGGTAGGCTTCAATGACTGCTGCCAAATAATCTTTGGTTGGGTTCGAGTATTGAAAAACGCGCTGACTGTGAACTATTTTTTGCGCTTCGCTGCGTGTGTTGTCTGTTTGTCTGAGCACGTTGAGCTGTTCGCCCAAATTTCCGCTGAGCGCTGCAGACAAGTTGAACGCCTGGCGGATTGCGCAGTCGGCGACGAGAGCCAAGGCAGGTGTGTTGATCTCGGGGGCAATAATAAAACGCGTGATAGCAGAAATGCCCTGATTGCGCGCCAGGCGTTGCTGCAAAATGTAGTTTTGCTTTACGTCAAAGGCTCGCAAATTATGCACTAAGCCCCACGGGTGTTTGGCGAGAGCCTCGGAGAGTTCTTTGTTGGTGTTGACACAAACAACTCCAAAACCAGCGCGTGACGTTCCTCTCGCTAACACCGCCTGGTCGGCTTGTCCCGAAAGTATCACAACAAGTGGATTCGTTGCGCCACCTTGTTCCATTGCTACCACCCTCCTGATGTGAGTATCGACAGGATCTTGCAGGATCTTATGGCAAATTCTCTGCTAAACAAAAAATCAGCCGTTACAGTATCTTGTCGGTGTGCCTGTGGAAGAAAAAAATCCCCCGCGGCGGGCGGGGGATTTTATCTCGGCTTAGGCCGGGTCAAGATGGCGGAGAGAGAGGGATTCGAACCCCCGGTAGGATTGCTCCTACAACGGTTTTCAAGACCGCCGCCTTAAGCCACTCGGCCATCTCTCCTGGATTCATCTAGAGCAAGCTCAGGGCTTACTGAGCCGATTTCTTTGTCGTTGTCTTGGTTGCTTTGCTTGCAGCAGCTGGCTTCTTAGCAGCCGTTGGAGCAGTTTTTGTCATCTTGCGGGCGCGAGCTGCTTTCTTCTTCGCTTGGCCCTTCTTGCGCAGCATTTTACGTGTGCGGCGGTTGTCTTTCTTACCCATGATTTCAATCTCCTAATTTGAGCGCAAGCTCAGAGTCTCTGCCAGTTAGCAGACAACTTTCGAGCCTGCAATACCCCGGGGCAGGACCTTAGAACAGGGTGTCCATACGGTCGCGCATCTCTTGGCGGCTCTGTGCGACCTGGCCCTGCTCGATAGAATCAAACAAAGCTTTGAAATTACCGTCCCCAAAGCCTGGGTCCCCGGCACGCTGAATGATTTCGTAGAAGAAAGGCCCAGCTTTGCTATCGCCAAACTGCTCACACATTTCCTTCATGAACAGCTGCAAAAGGTATTTATGGTCGCGCCCGTCGACGAGGATTCCCTCTTTGCGGATTTGATCCATCGGTTCGCGGATCGCACCAATTTGGTTTTCTTCAATCCGCTGTGGCAGCTGCTCGTAGTACTTGCCCGGCGCATCCAGGAAGCGACATCCGTCTTTGCGAAGGTCGCGTACCACTGGAATGATTTCTGGAACTGTGAGGGCAATGTGTTGAATTCCATTGCCACCATTGTCTTCAACATAAATCTGAATTTGCGAGTTGTTGAAATAGGGGGCGAGTGGCTGGTTGGTCGCAAATTTAATACCACTGTGTGGATCCCACATCACGATACTTTCAAGACCTGAACCGGTTCCGCCGTCGTGACTGTGGTGTGAGGTGTGGAAATCAATCCCCCAGTAACGCTCAAAGCCCAAACAGTGACGGTAAAACTCTGTCAGGCCAATCATCGCTCGCATATTGCAAGTTACGTGGTCGATATCTTGAAAGCCGTATTTGTTCCCACCCACGCTATTCCAATCGGCTGTCCATTCAAATCCGGGCGCGAAGAGGCTGTACGAGGATTTTTCAATAAAACGGAAGCCTGCGTCTGAGAGTGGCGTTGCAATTGCCGTCTCACGCCAAACTCCCTTGCCTGTGTTGTGTTCTTGGATGTCGTAAAGAAATGGGGCTTTTCGCTCTGCAAGAAATTCAGCTGCAGTGGAGATCGATTTAACTTCGAAATTTAGGAAACCCATGCCTTCAGGATGATTTTTGAGATACTTTCCTGCTGTTGATGCGG
>Ga0214923_10001747_pt1 | contig 30261 bp, 42 predicted proteins | sample LL1510_MetaG_FD_177993 | JGI IMG/M metagenome (GOLD analysis project Ga0214923, IMG submission 177993) | Freshwater microbial communities from Lake Lanier, Atlanta, Georgia, United States - LL-1510 | ecosystem: Environmental > Aquatic > Freshwater > Lake | place: USA: Georgia | collected...
CTTCTTCTTCTTTAACTTCTTCTTCTTTAACTTCTTCTTCTTTAACTTCTTCTTCTTTAACTTCTTCTTCTTTAACTTCTTCTTCTTTAACTTCTTCTTCTTTAACTTCTTCTTCTTTAACTTCTTCAACTTCTTCTTCTTTAACTTCTTCTTCTTTAACTTCTTCTTTAACTTCTTCTTTAACTTCTTCTTTAACTTCTTCTTTAACTTCTTCTTTAACTTCTTCTTCTTTAACTTCTTCTTCTTTAACTTCTTCTTCTTTAACTTCTTCTTCTTTAACTTCTTCTTTAACTTCTTTAACCTCCACAAAAGAACCTACAAAACCTTGAGAACCTACAAGACCCTGAGATCGTACAAAACCTTGAGAACCTACAATACCTTGAGATCTTACAAAACCTTGAGAACCTACAAGACCCTGAGAACCTATATTTTTATAATTTATTAAACATTGAGAACCTATAAGTCCTTGAGATTTTTGATATAAATCGATCTTAGTACTATCTTTTTGTATTTTTCCTTCATATAATTTTGGACCATTTTGTAAAATTTCTTTAAAATTTTTATATTCTTTTTTTATTTCAATATCTTTTTTAATAACAGTTATTAAGTTAGGTATTTCTGGTATTTCAGGTTTTTCTGGTATTACTTCCATATTTATATCTTTATAGTAATCATTTGTATTTGTATATTCATACATTGTATCTTCATCAGAAATTATTGAAAATGACATTTATTAAAAATAATAATTATTTTTAAATTAAAATTGAAATTTTTTTTATTTATCGATGATATTTTATCATATTATGTCTAATCATTATATGACTGAATATATTAATAAATATATGACTGATACTCATTTTAATACAAGTATTATGTGCCCTTTTAATGAATATGACAATTTAAATTCTGAATATATATTACTATTTTGTATAATTACAATAAAAATTGTTTTAATATTCAATATCTTACTTTTATGTAAAAGAAAAATTTGTAATTTATTCAAAATAGAATCTACAATACAGAATAAAAAAAGAAAACGTGCAAATGAAGATGAAAAATACATTTCAAATAAAAAAGTGAAATTAGAAACTTTTTATATAAAAAAATGTTATTTTTGTAACCAATCTGTATTAGTTAATACTAATAAAAATAAAAAAATTATTTGTGGTCATTGTAATAAAAAATCATATGTGGTTAAAAAATTGACAGATGATATGTTAAATATTATATTAAAAGAAGATAGAGCTGCGAAAAAAGTAGAATTATTGAAAAGTAAAATTTTTAAACTTAAAAAATTAAGATTATAAGTTTTGGTTGTATATTTATTAATAAATATACAATTTTTAAAGAAGTATTTAATACACACCTATATATTATTGTTAGAATGTAATAATATTGACAAATATCCGTTAATGATTGAAAGTGATAAATTATATAAAAAACTGTTTGATAAATGGTTACAAAATAAAAAATGTAAAGAGATAAGAAATATATTATCTGAATTAAGAAATTGGAGAAAAAAAATTAGTTGAAAAATATTATTTAAATATATAAATTTTAAATATAAATGAATATTCCTTCTTTATCATTTGCTCTTTTATCTTTTTCAGTATTATGTTTGCAAGTTAGTTCAATTTTACAAGATAGAATATATAAAAAAGAGATAAGAAATATTAAAGACAAATTAAATCTTTTAGAATTAAGATATTATTTATTACAAAGTTTTTCAAAAATTAAAAATTTAGACAAATGATTTATTATACCAACATTCATAACATGCGCATAAATATTTATCATCAGCTCCTAAATCAATATCATCATTACCACTTTTAATAATTTTTCCATCTCTATGTTTGAAATTTATTATTGCTTTTTTATTACAAAAATAACATGTAGTTTTTATTTCTTCTATAGAATCAGCAATTTCCATTAATCTTTTTGAACCCTCAAAAAGATTTGTTTTATAATCAGTTCTTAGTCCATAACATATTACAGGAATTGCATAAGATATTTCTCTTAATGTATTTACTTGTTTTTCTGTTAAAAATTGAGCTTCATCAATCAAAATAGCATCTAATTTATTTAATGTTTCATCATCTATCATTTTAAGATTATGATCATCTTTTTCAAGTAAGTAATCAGCCTCACTTTCTAATCCACAACGAGATTTAATTAAAGATTTACCAAATCTGTTATCTATAATTGGTTTTATAAGCATTACTTTTTTACCTTGAGTTTTATAATTATGAGCAACCATTAATAAATTTGCAGTTTTAGAAGAAGACATTGTACCATAACGAAAATATAATTTAGGCATTTTAATTTAAAAAAAATTTTTTTTAATATAATTCAATTTTTAAATTAAAAAAAATATTTTTATAAATAAAAAATGAGTATTTTTCCTTTTTCACACGAAACTTTAATGACTCTTAACATTATTTTAGCATCAGTTCATATATTATTATCTACTGTAATGCTTATATTAGTTCAAAAGAATGTTAAATTACCATCTTATGCATTACCTGGATTTTTAATAATTTCAATTGTTGCTTGTACATTAATTTTATTATATTCTATTGATTGTAAAAATATTAAAAAAATGTAAGTATTAGAATAAAAATTACAAAATATTTTATTTTATAAAATATTTTATAAAATAAAATATTTTATAAAATAAAATATTTTATATAATAAATGGAATGTGGAATATGCCTTAATGAAAATATTTTAGAAAAGGATATGCATTATACTGAATGTTTACATTGTTTATGTTTTGATTGTTTTGAAAAATTAAGAACAAATAAATGTCCATTTTGTAGAGATGAAATATCTATATTATATTATTCATTTGGGCGTAATAATGATTACCGTTATTTAAATATAGAAGATGATAGCGATTCTTTTGATGAGCCAGATGATTATAATATTCCCATACCTATTATAAGAAGAGATAGACAAGAATATAGAAGAAATAAAAGACAAAGAAAAATTCAAAGATTAAATAATTTATTAAATGAAACTAGAAATATTCCAAATACTTTACCAAATTTACGTAAAAGAAATAATAGAAAAAAACAATTTTTGTAATTTAAAATTTTTAAGGTATTTAAAAATATAAATTTTAAATTTAAATGAGTGAAATAACAGTCGGAATTATTTCTTATAATAGAATAGATATGTTAAAAGAAATTTTAGATGTATTGTCAAAACAAACTGTATTATGTAAAGTTATAATTTGTGATGATGGCAGTAAAGATATTATTAATCCAAATGACCACCCTATAATAACTAAATATTTATGGAATAAAGATATTGGTTATACAAGAGTTGCAAGATTAAATCAAATAATGAATGAATGTGATACAGAATTTTTAATTTATCTTGATGATGATTGTATCCCACAAACTAATAAATTTATAGAAAATTATATTTTTAATCTAAAAAATTATGATGTTGTTAGAGGTAAAACTAATTTTCATTGGGGAGGAGATTCTTCTTCATGGTTTAGCTGTTCTAATATAGGTTTTAATTTAAATAAATTAAAATATATAGGCGGATTCGATATAAATTATAACGGTCATTATGGACATGAGGATGTTGATATGGGAAAAATGATTGAAAAAGCAAAATATAAAATATTATCAATTCCTGAAGGAACTAATGTTTTACATAGAGGTGCAATGTATGCAAATGGAGATAGAAGTGAAAGTATAATAGGACATAATGATAGGTATTTAAAAGAAAAATGGATTTTTAATTTAAAAGTCGCTGTAATTTGTGCAAATTTTGGAGATTACGATTATATTTATACAAATAATAACTTAATTGATAAGAACAAATTTGATTGGTATCTTTTTACTGATAAAAATGAAAAATCATCATTTTGGGAGATAATTAATGATGAATATCATCTTGAAAATAAAATAGATGGAAAAAATAATTTTTTAAATACAGATATACCTTTAAATGTTAAAAATATGATGATAGCTAAATATTATAAACTTCAAGCTCATAATATAAAATTTATAAAAAATAAAAATTATTCACATATAGTATGGATTGATTCTTCAATTTCTATTTTAAATAATAATTTTGTAAACGACTTAATAGATATTATAACTAAAGATAATGTTGATATGGTAAATTTTATTCATCCTGAAAGAAATAATATTTATGATGAAGCAAATTTATCAATAAAAATGGATAAATATGATTCTCAGGATATTCCCTATCAAATAAATAAATATAAAAATGATGGTTTTAATGAAAATAATTTATTTTGGTGTGGATTTTTTTGTAGAAAAATTAATGAAAAAAATAATAAAATATTTGATGACTGGTGGAATGAAAATATAAAAATGAGTTTTCAAGATCAGATAAGCTTTCCATATGTATTGTGGAAAAATAATAAATATCCTGATTATGTAATACATGAAAATATGTATTATAATAAATTTTTAGGTAAAATTAACTATCCTCATAAAGCACATATAAATAAAAACTAATTTTTATATAAGTTTTAAAAATTGAATTTAATTATAAATTCTGTAAAAATATTTTACAGAATGGTAGAAAAATATTTTAAAAAGTTTTTATATTTTCAAAATAATTTTGATTTAGAATTATCAAAACAAATTTTTGGAAATAGAATTGCACAACATCTTTTCAATAAATGGTTATTTTATGATAGAAATGTTATAGATTTTATTAATTATCTAGATGATGAAAATAAACAAAAGATATTTAATTATTTAATAATTCTAAATAACTAATTTCTAAATAAAAATTGAAAAATATTTATTAAATTCATTTAAATTTAATAAATATGGAGTGTATATATTATCCAGAACTTATTTCATATATCATTAATTTTTTGGATAAAGATTCAATAAAAAAATTTTGTTGTGTTTTTAAAGATCAAGATTTTATAAAAGAATGTTTAAAATATACTAGAATATCTAGATTGATAAAATGTAAATGGACTGTAAGAAATGAAATGAAAAGTATCTGTGAAACTATATATAGTTCAAAATTAGACAGAATATCTGATATATGTTTAGAATTATGCATTAATAAAAAAAGAGGATCATTTTCAAATATAAATTTTGAAAATAATAAAATAATAAAATTACATATTGATCTAAATGATCATAATTATGGTTCTTATATACAAAGAATAAAATCAACAAGTTTAGTTAAAATAACCCTTGTATATTGTAAAATAGGAGTTTTTTTTATAAAAGATTTAAAAGAAAATTGTCCAAATTTAAAATATCTTACTCTTGTATATGTTAAAACTGATAATAATATAATAATTTCGAAAAATATTTTATTTTAAGTTATGCAATTGTGAAACTCCTCCAATTACACCTACTATAATTAATATCATTGTACTTAGAGAAGAAAATTTTGGATTTTTTGAATAAAATAATAAAGCAAATATAAAAATTAATAGAGCAATTATTGTTTGAAAATTATTAGACCACCATTGACATTTTTTATCTTTTTGAGATTTTGTAATAAGATGAAAAAAAGCAAATAAACCTATGATCATATAAAAAATTGATAAATATTTATGAATTTGTTCATTTTTTATTAAAAAGAATAAACTTCCTGCAATTATAGCTAAAGTAAGTCTTATAGGAATACATCCATGAAGATACAAATTTTTTCTATCTGATGCTAATACAGGAGAATTTTTATTTAATAAATTTAATTTAAATAGGATGTTATCGTAATCACCATTAATATTTGTTTTGCACTTTATAGACATTTTATATTTTATATTTTATATAATAAAATATAAAGATTTATTTGTTATATAAAAATGACAAAATATTATCCTAAAACTTTTGTTATGTCTGATATACCAGAATTAGGATTTTTAATATATAAAGATATTGAAAATGATTCTTATTATATAAGTAATTTTCTTGTTCATATGAATAGTTACTATCAAGAAAAAACATTTGAATTACCGGATGATATAACTTTAATAGAAAATTTTCATAAAAAAAGTTTGAATTTTTTTCATCCAAAAATTGATAATTGTCGTATAGGATTTATATATGGAAATAGAAATTTAAAATATGATACAAATTTTCCATATCCTGAAGAATTTATTAATAATATAAAAGAAACTATAGAGAAAATAAATAATGAAAGAAAAGTTATTCAATGTTTAATTTTATAATTTAGTACTCATCATCTTCTTCATCATAAATTATTGAATGTTGATTTTGTAAATATGATTCAACTTTTGTATTTAAAATATCTAAAATTTCTAAATCAGGATAACAAATTCTTAAAGTTTGTATACAATTTGGGTTATGAAATCCAAACCATTTATCTTTATATATATCATGTATAGCAAAATAACTGCTTTCTTCATCATCTCCAATTGGTAATCCTAACTTATAACAACCTATTGTAAAATATACATCTTCTGCATCGGTGATAGATTCGTCAGAAAGATTTTCTTTTTTTGACATAAAATTAATTATATTTATCATATCTTCTCTTTTTCTTAAAGATAGTCCACCATTAAAATTTTTATATTTTGGATTAATTGATTCTCTTTTTAACTCATTCCAATCATAATTCATATTACCTCCAATATAACTTTTATTTAATTTTATAAAATAGTCTATATTATACTTATCATCCTCATGAATCCATGTATCTGCTTGGAATACTAAAACAAAATCTCCTGTTATACTCTCCCATAATTTTTTTTCTTTAAAGAATTCATTATATTGCTCTGGACTAAAATTATTATCATTCAATTCTCTGATTTCTACATTTTCTAAAATATTTTTCCAATAATTTTTCAAATCTTTTCCGCAATAAAATACAAAATTCCAATTTTTTAATACATATTGAAATTGTTTTATTATTTTTGGTAAATAATCAATTTTACGAGGTTCACATATTAAAGCAGTATTTTTATTCATTTATAATAATGAATAATATTTTTTAAATAAGTTAAAAACTAAATTTATATTTTTACAATATAAATTTACAAAAATATTACATCTTATTTATAACTTCTTACCGCAACATAAAACCATAGAAACATAGCTATATTCAGCTGGAGCTGCTTCATTTCCTGTATGTTCAACGTAATCTATAGATTTTACACAATTAAAATCACCTCCAGCAATAAATGTATGAACATTTACTATTTTCTTTTTCTCCTCTTTATCCTCAATTCCATTCAAAAAATTTTGAAATCTCAACACATTTTTATAATTCATAACTTTTAATCTCTTTTTATCCTCTATTTCATATGAACCATCGTAAGAACTTCGAAAAGTATTTACTATATAACCAAGTTTAATATCATAAACAGAAGATAAAATTTTATATAATTTTAAATCACCTGCCTTCAAAAAATCTAAACTTGTAGATAATGGATATTTTCTATTTAATAGAAAACAAACTTCATCATCTGGATTTTTCTTTAAAAATTGATCTAATCTATCAAGTATTTTTTTATCGATGCTTTCTTCCAACTCTTTAATATAATTATCATAACATAAATAAGATTTTGTATTATTAAATTCGTAAATACAATCACTAGAATGATATAAATCATCTTCATCTTCATATTCATATTCATCTTCATCTTCATCTTCATCTTTCTTTTGAATATTATCTTCGATATATACATCATATTGTAAAACAATTCTAACTCCTTTAGTAACCTCTTTGACTTCATGATCAATATCTGTTAAAAAAATGATTGAAGAATCATTATAATTTTTAAAACTACATTTAGTTAAAATTTCATCTGTTGTATCATTCTTATATAAAACTAATTCACCCCCTTTAAAAGTTTTACCCGGAACAGGAATATTTATAACTAAAGTTGCATAATGATTTGGAGAATGAATAGTATCTTTATGTCTATTGAATTTACCTCCTTTTTCATATATTTGCATTTTATAAAGTTTATATACAAATTTTTTATTCATCGGAATAATATTTTTGAAATATTGTTCTAATTCTCTACATGATGATAATTCAATACGTTCTGCTTTGATCTCTAAAGCTTTTCTGACATTCTCATCAAATACAGTTTCAGAACCTTTACCAAAAGGCGCAGGATTAGATAACATGAAAATTTTTTCTGTATCTACATAATATTCTTTACAGTTATATGAATATGTAGAATAAGAATTCGTATTCTTCTTTTCTTTATAACCAATTACTTCTTCTCCATCAACTTTAAGACTTTTGATAAAATCTTGACCATTTAAATAAGATTTTTGATATAAATTATTATCAATATTTAAAATTTTCATTAACTCACACATCTCATCTTTAGTATGTGGAATAGTTGTAGTAAGATATTCTGAATTACCTTCATTAAATATTCTATCCATTTCAGAATAAATATGAACAGCTCTATCTAAAGTTAACATAATTTTGTAATGTACATAATTTTGTACATTATTTTTAAAAATTTCAATTTTTTTTTTATAATATAAATGAGTTTTAGATTGGTAAAATATTTTTAAATAATGGAGATTATTTATCATTAACAGTTGGTAATGGAGGTACCGGAGCTATTAATAATACTAGTTCATCTGGATCTAATGGCGGAAATTCAATAATTAATATTAATAGTTTGAAAGGTGTTACAGGAAATATAATTGCATATGGTGGTGAAGGAGGATATTCTTCAGATCAACCTAATGCAGGAAATGGTGGAAATTGTTCAGTTATTATTCCAAATTATCCAATAATAAATTTATCAATGTATGGATATGGTGGAGGAGGTGGAGGTGGGTGGATTAATCAAAATGGAACACAATTTCAAGGTGGAACTGGAGGATCTGGGTATCCTACAACTTTTAACGGTTTAAACTCTTATTTTATTACTCAACCGGGTTCAGCTGGAGCTTATGGAGGAAATGGAGGAGGTATTGGAGGAGGTATTGGACAAAATGGAGGAACGAATGGCGCTAATTATAATGGAGGTGGTGGAGGTTCAGGAGGTGGAAATGGTGGTCTTGGAGGAGGTACAAATGGTGGTAATGCTTCTTTACCAGGTACAGGAGGAGGTGGTGGAAGTTGGGCTGCAGGAGGTATTGATAATGGTGGTAATGGGGCAAATGGTTGTATATATTTTACACAATATAGTTTAAATTAAATTTTTATACTATAAATAGTATAAAAACTTTTTAAAATATTATTAAAATTAATTTTGAATTCTTTCAATAACATCATTTAAATCTTCCTTTGAAATATCAATATTCTTTTTTTTTAATGCTTCTTTAATAATTCTCTTTGTAATATTATCTCCTTCATAGTTATCTATTATATCTTTTACAACATTATCAATTAATTCTTTATCTTCTTCTTTATCCTCCATATTATGGTTTTTTACTTTCTCTTCCTCATCATCAACATCAACATCAACATCTTCCTCTTCATTTGCTTTTTTTAATTTATACTCTTCCATTTCTTTCTCAAACCTTAACTTATCTTTTTCAATCATAGATTGCCATTTTTCCATTTTCTTTGTATTATTTTTATCTTCTTTAAAAGTTTTCCAAATTTCTCCAAGTTTTTTCATAATTTCTTTTCCAGTTATATCCTTATCCTTTTTTAACTCTTCTCTCTTTTCCTTGCAAAATAACTGATACATAGTAACTGGATTTTTAGGAGCATTTTTATCTTTTTTTACTTTTTGTTTTCTTTCCTTTTTAGTTTCTTCTTCGTCACCATTTGGAACATAATTCTTCATTTCTTCTTCAAAACGATCCTTATCAGCCTTTGACATTTCTTTATATTTAATAACTACATCAGTATCTTTTATCAGCTGCCATCTTTTTCCTAATTCACTCATAATCTCTTTAGCTGACATTTCTGGATTATCCTCTTTTACTTTTTCTCGTTCTTCTTTACAGAAGAAAATGTAAGGACCTGATACATTCTTTGGAGCATTTTTAGATTTTTTCTTTCTCTTTTTTAATTCTTCATCATCTTCAGGAATATAATTCTTCATCTCTTCTTTATATCTTTCTTTATCAATATTCGCCATTTCTTGATATTTTTCGCGTATATCTTCATTTGCTAATTTCCATCTCTTTCCTAATTCTATCATAATCTCTTTTTGAGAAATATCCGAATTTTCTTTTTTAATATTCTCACGTTCATCATTCGAAAATAATACATAAGCACTTCTAGGATTTTTTGGTGCTTTTTTAGATTTTCTAGCTTTTTTTGCTCTCTTTGGAACAATTTTACTAATTAATTCTTTAAAATTATTTTCTTTACCTTTCCATTCTTCAATAATATCAGAATCAACATTCATGTCATTAAGAAAAGTAGAAACATAATTATTAATATATTCAAAAACTTTAGCAGACATTTTATGTAATAGGGGGGTGTTATTTATTACCCTTAGTTAAGTATAAAATTCAATTTTTATTTTACGGAGCAAAAATTTCTTTTTTTATTCCAATTTTTTGAAAAATATCACTATACTTTATAACATTTTTTATATATAAATTATAAAAATAAAAAAAATTTTATACCATATGGTATAAAATTTTACTTTTATACAAATTTTTGACAATCTCATGTACTTATTAATATCTCAATATGATTGTCTCTATTGAGACATAGGCTTCTGGAGTACTATGATTTAGGAAGCCTTTCTAAATCACAGCTGCATGATGTTGAAATTTACAACCATTTTTTAAAGTCTCGGAGTAAGACCGTATATGTCTTAATCCTTAAAGTATTAAGGAAAGTTACATACACTAGATCATTTATTATCGCGATCAAACGACTCTCACATGCTACTCATTTTTATTCTTTAAAAATTTTAAAATTTTTCAATTTTATTTTTATAAATTCTAATTTAAAGACATAGAACATATATATGTATACTGGTATTTTTCTTTATTTCATTTTGTTAAATTTTTAATATTTTTAATATAATGAATGCACGAATAAAGATAAAACAAATTAATTTTATAAAATGTTTAACCGTGCATTTAAACTTTAAAAATTAATTTTAAGTATGCATACAGCAAAAATTTTTTATAAAATATGCTAATTTTTAATAAATATAAGTTTTTTTAATAAAACTATATTAATATACATTAAAAGTTAAATTGTATAAAACCTAATTCTATAAATTTTATAGATATATGGTTGTTATTAAATTTAACATCATCGTTTGATGTTAAATTTTGTAAATTTTTTTATAAGTTTAATTATTAATGAAAATTTTGCTAATAGATGCTGTAATGTATTCCTCATCGATATAATGTTCAAATACTACATGTGGTCTAAATTTACAGTTATCTTCTTCAAATAATGAATTCAAAAACTCAACTGTAATTTCCTCATCCGGATAATCACTGTCTTCGCTATCATCATCTTCCATATCTTCGTCTTTTCTTTCATTTTCTTTACATTCTTCTCTATATTTTTCTTCTTTACTTTCAACATAATCTTCATCCTCTTCAGAAGACCAATCGGAATCTCTTTCTGAGTCAGAATCGCTAGAATAATCATCAAAGTAGTATTCTCTTTGTTCTTCTAAATATTCTGAAGCCTTTTCTAACGTCATAAAATATTTTGTAGTTACATTAGAACTACTAGAATCTTCAACTGAAACTTTAACTTTATAAACTTCAATCATATTTTAATGTTTTAATACTATTCTTTTAAATATTAAAAAAAAATTTTCAATTTTATTAATTTTTATTATCTATTCTAGAAAAATAACCATCTCCCCAACCATATTCTGATATCCATAAATCTTTTAATACAAATCCATATGGTTTTAGAAAATCTTTAATTTTATCAAGTGAAGCACAATCATTATATAATTCCTTAATATTTACTTCCATAAAAATACCTTTAAAATTTCTTAATATATCTTTCATTCCTTTTAAAGCAAGATATTCAGCACATTGAATATCCATAGTAAGAAAATCAAAATTTTTATAATTAATATTATTTTTATTTAAAAGTTTTGGAAGTGTAATAGTCTTCATTTTAGTACGATTGATTTCTTTTATATGAGGATGTTCTTTGGAATGTTCTTTTAACTCTAAAATTGAACTTGATTGTTCATTATTAGTTATTATAAAATCTACTTCTTTTTCAATATCTGCTATAAGCCCTTGGTATATTTTAGCAGATGGTATATTATTTTTAATCCTTTCAACCAATAATGGATTTCCTTCTATCCAAATTATATTATTATCCGAAATACCATATTTATGATAAATATAACGTTCTTCACAATCATGTGCTCCAATATGTATGACTCCTTTAGGTTTTATATTATGTTTTCTAAATATTTTATCCATTAATTTATCACCACCATATAAATGATGTTCAACTCCATCAATATAATAAGAGAATATATGTCTTCTAAAAATTAATATTAAAATTACTATTAGTATTATTATTGATATTACTAACCAAATATATTTTGTCATTTATTATATAACTTTTTATGATTTTATGATTTTTTTGTTTTATTAATTATCTTAATATTGAATCTTTTTTCAGTATCTTTTATAGAACCTATAAAACTTGGTTTATTCCATAATATCCATTTACTCCAGAATCCAGCTGTTGTAATACCAGATTTTTTCCAATTTTCACGCTTTTTATGACGATTTTCATAACGATGCATTCTCTCTTCATCCTTATGAATAGTATAATCAGAATATCCTTTTGCTCCAAAATTAACAGTTTTAGATCCGACAGTAACCATATATTTTTTATCAGATAAATCTGATTTTTGTAATATAATAGTTTGTTTATTTCTACTTCTTTTACTCCTTCTTGTCTTACTTCTTTTACTCTTTCTTCTTGTCTTACTTCTTTTACTCCTTGTCTTACTTCTTTTACTCTTTCTTGTATTACTTCTTTTACTCTTTCTTGTATTACTTCTCTTTCTTGTCTTACTTCTTTTACTCTTTCTTTTATTACTTCTTTTTGATTTTTTATAAATCTTACTCTTTCTTGTATTACTTCTTTTTGATTTTTTATAAATCTTTCTATCACCTGAATCAACAACATATAATGGTTTTTTTGCTGTTTTGGTGAATTTTCTTCTATTTTCATATATTTTTTTATCTTCAATATTGACTCCTCTATCAAGTAATTCTTTAACTTCTAAATTAAAATTTTCTCGCTGACATGCTATTAATAATATATTATCATAGTCCATTTATTATATATATATATATAATATTTTTAATTTAATACCCATAAGGGTGTTAAATTTTAGTTTTAGTTCTCATTTTATTCCCATGGTAAAGGTTTTCTCTCATAAAATTTCATCTTTGCAGTACCTCTGAGAACAAAATTCTCTTTGTAACCATTTGCTTCTTTATAATCAGACCACTTAATGTCACAGAGCTTCTTTGAAAGAATAAGAATATCTCGGCGACGATGTTCTTCAATATCCCAATAATCAGGACGATCACGACCAAGAATTATACGATCAATTTGAAATATTTCAATTAGATCTTTTTTCTGTTGTACAAATCCAAAATAATCTCCTACTCTCGCACTATTAAATCTAGAATCATCCCACTTAGCAATCGGGATTTTAAAAGAAGCAGAATGTTCTTGCTCTCTCAAGTAATCTGTTCTCGCCTTCTTACCAAGAGCAGTAGAAGGTCTTTCAAGGTTAATAGGTGTAATAATAATATGACGCATTAGTATGGTGATTTTTTCTTTTCCTGTAATTATAAAATTTCAATTTTAAAATTTAATACCCCGCAGGGTTTTAAATTTTTTGGGGTTTTTTGGGATTTTACAACTTTGAAATAGGAGCTCTTGGTGCGTTTGGTGCACGTATATAACAATGTCTATGATGATAGAGAAATTCTTGACTATTAGGTAATGCACAAGAGTAACAAAAACGGTGATTATAATCACTCACGCTTCTTCCGCAATTACCTTCGCAAATACGATGTACAGATCTAACTAATACAGGTCTTGGAGGAATATCTCCAAAAGGCTCATCGAAAATCATACAGTTTATTCCACAAGAAGGCATGATAATTAGGTGTAATTTTTTAACTTAACTTTTTAAAAATTTCAATTTTAATTTAATACCCCGAAGGGTATTAATTTATACAAATTATATTTATTTATTACACACAACAAGTATTACTTAAGCCTGAACTTTTTTAATAATCGCATTTAGCTCGTCTTTACCTAACTCAATATTTCTCTTCTTCAATTCCTCCTTGATGTATTTCTTGGTCAATGCATCTCCTTCGAAAGTATCGATGATTTGTCTAACAACATCCTCGGGTGTTTGTTCAGCGACAGTAGTAGCATCATCATCGAGTTCTTCCTCTTCATCCTCATCTTCAGAAACTTCCATATGCTTCTTTTGGTTATATTCCTCCATCTCCTTTTCGTGTCTCTTCTTGTCTTCTTCAACCATCTTGGTGTATTTCTTTGCCTTGGTGGTATCCTTGATCTTCTTCCATTCCTCCGCTAACTTGGCAGTTATCTCCTTACCCTTTAGCTCGGGATTTTTCTTCTTGATAGCATCTCTATTCTTCTCACAATAGAACATGTAAGCACTTCTGACGTTCTTTGGTGCATTCTTGTCCTTCTTGGCTCTTGGTTTACGAGGCTTCTTTTCCTCTTCCTCTTCACTTGGAACATATGTCTTCATCTCTTCAGCATATCTCACTTTATCATCTTCAGCCATTTTCTTATACTTCTCTGCCTTTTGAGTATCCTTAATATCCTTCCATCTCTTTCCTAATTCGGTCATGATTTCCTTGGCAGTCAAATTAGGCATTTCCTCCTTGACGGTTTCACGCTCTTCTTTACAGAAGAAGATATAAGGACTAGAAGCATTCTTTGGAGCATTTTTTGCCTTCTTGGCTCTTTTCTTACGAGGCTTCTCCTCATCGCTGTCCTCACTGGGAACGTAATTTTTCATCTCTTCAGCATATCTCTCCTTGTCTTCGTTTGCCTTTTCTTTGAACTCTTTACGATCATCTTCCTCAGTTTCTTTCCACAACTTACCTAATTCCTTCATAATTTCCTTGGCAGGCATCTCGGGATTGGTTTTCTTGACTTCTTCGCGCTTTTCCTGGCAGAAAATTACATAAGCGCTCTTGGGGTTCTTGGGGGCATCCTTTGGCTTTTTGGTACGGGCCTTCTTGGCGGGCAAAATTTCTTTTAGTTGGTTTTTCATCTCCTCCTCAATTTTTTCCTTCTCAGTCTCCCATATTTGCTTCAGTTCAAAAATAGTAGAATGATCTAAAGCATGAGTTTCAGCCATGTCGTCAGTCGAAACATAGTCAAAGAAACCGTTGACAATCATATTCATAGCGTTGATAATAGCGTTAGCGGACATTGTAAGCGTTTGTTGGTTGTTGGTTGGGGTGGGTGATTTTTGCCCAACCCAGTTATTTTAAAATTTCAATTTTTTTAGGATAAAAATTTAGCGAAAAATTCAAGCCCCAAAAAACGCTAAGTCCAAAAATTTTCGCTCAAATTTTTGCAGTTTGCCACTGAAAAATCGGGCAAAATAGAGGTAAAAGGTAAAATGGTTGGAAATTCGGGCAAATAGTGCGAAAATGACAGGAAAAATGGTAAAAGTAAGGAAAACAGGGCTAAAATTATTACGTTTTGATGGGTAAAAACAGGGCAAAAAGGCAAAGTAACAATTTTCGCTAAAAGTTTTATCCTAATAAAATTGAATTATAAGGCTAACTCGGGGTGGAAAAGTCACCAACCATTTCACCATGAGTACTTGTACTAGAACTCACTGCGCTATTCGTAGTCACCGTCACGGAGACTTTGCAAAATCACTCGGATATCTTCCGAAATTTTGCGATATTGCAATATGTAATCGTCTGAATGACAAAGAGTTGTTAGATAATTACATCTTTTTGACCGATCAGAAGAATGTCTATTCAGAGAGGAAAAAATGTCTTAAGATTTTTCGAGACATGTTATGTTCTATAGATCAGGAGAGCAGCAGAGAACTTAAAAAATTGAAAATATTGTATTTATTCACAATGGTATCTACTCCAGTCTGTAGATACTTTAAAAGAGAAAATGCAGTATTTGCAGAGGCTGTAAACGCAGCGTATTATAGAGCGTTAGTTCAATGTAACGATGACGATGATTTTGTAAATCAAATGATCTTCAATTATCGTATGTAAGTCCCAGTTAAAGATTTTAATACCCTTCGGGGTTTTAAAATTGAATTAAGGAAAATGGCAGATGTTCACACTACTACGAAATAGAAAGAGCCGATGAAGAAATAGAAAATTACGAATATTATGAATTTGAGGATAAAAAAAAAATAATCGATTTAGAGTGCTGTTACGAAAGAGCCTTAGCGGTAAAAGAAGATAGACTTCAGGAGTATTTGGACGATATGTATAATGAATGGTAAAAATAAATTGAAAATTTAAATAATTGTTATGTAAGATATGCATCTGTTATAAATGGTAGAACTATACATCGATAAACAATATAATACAATTTGTATTGAGTTTGATCTTGATGATCATTATGCCGTACTGTTACCATGCGGTTATTCGTATATGTATGATAAATATCATAACATAATCGGAATATCGACAGAATATAAAAAAAGTAATCAAAGCGAACTTGTTCAAATATTAACGAGTCTTTACAACAAACTAACCACAGAATACACAGAAGATTATGATTCTAACTATGAAGAGTTATCAGCAGATGCATATGGTTCAGATCATGAGTCGGACTGATAACAATATTTACTAGGCTACAGGAGTTTGTAATTTTAATACCTTTTGGGGTTTTAAAATTGATTCTTTTTTTAAATTGTGTATTTACACAATACATTTACACAATGTTTAAATTTTGCGTATCAGATGATATTGTTTCTCTAATATTTGAGAACGATAACATGGAGATTCATTGTTATCCAGAAAATCCTGATAGACTCTATAAAAGCTCGTATAGTGCTAAAACATGTGATGGACATTTTGAATTTAGTTTCAACGATAGGTCAATTACATTTCGAGCAGCCAAGTATGAAAAAGGAGAAGGAGGATCTTTGAGTATTTACGTAGAAATGACAAGTGAGATAAAGAAAAGTTTAGATGATGCCTTAAATGAATGGAGAGAATATTTAAATGAACGCGAAAAAGACGGAAGTGACATCGAATATGAAAGTGGGTAAATGAGTAAATCTAAATATATTTAAAATTGAATTATTATTTTTATCTACTAAAAATCTCTACAACTTATAGATCAAGTTATGCAAGCCTTATTCGAAGAAATAGTTAGCGAGCCTAAATCCTGTTTATCAAGACAATACAGAGAATGCTGTATAAGTCCTAAAGAATATTGGAAAGTTATTAATACTAGAGGAGAATATGCTAATTTTGGAACTAGTGGAAGTGGATATGCAAATTGGTTCATGTATCATACAATGGATGATCGAATTGTTTGCATTATTTCAGGTATGAACGGTGATTGGACCTGGCAATATGAAGGAGTACCTCCAGAACCAAAACCATAAGTTTATAAAGTGTTATTTGTAAGAGTAAATAAATATAAGTTTTAATACCCATTAGGGTAATAAAATTTCAAACTTCATAAAAATTACTTGTATATAGATCAAATGATGTAGGTCTATCTTCTTTATTTACTGATAATAACATAGAAATTATTTTATGTAAAATTGGTTCTTTAACTTTTCTTAAAGATAATGGTAAAATATTATTTTCTTTGTTAAAGATAATTTCACTAATATTTTTACATTCCGAATATGCTTCTTCTTTAGTTAACATTTCTAATAAACATATACCAAACGCATACATATCAACTGATTTATCGTAAGTCTTTTCAACAAACATTTCCGGAGCCATATAAATTAGTGTTCCAACAGATTCTAAACTACTTTCAGCATAAATTGATAAACCAAAATCTGCTAAATAAACATTTGAATTTGTGGCATCTATTAAAATATTAGCTAATTTCAAATCTCTATGTATTATATCATTTGTATGTAAAAATATTAAACCTTCTAATATCTGTTTACACCATCTTTTAATATGATTTATATTTATTATATTAGAGTAATTTTTTATATAATCTAATAATGTTCCGTCTTTATATAATTTGGTTATAATAACTACTTCATGTTTATCTTTATTATACCACGAACCTAAAAATTCAATAATAGGTAGTTCCTCTTTTTTTTCTCCTTTTTCAAACTTTTCAGCCTCTTTTTCTGTCTCTCTTCTAAATATTTTTGCTAATATCTCAACTTCATTTTTAACTCTTAATTTTTCTTTTTTATTCATTTTAGAGACATTAATTGAACCCCACGCTATTTCAGAACCTTCTTTTAAATTAAAACCTTTATACACAACTTTATATGATCCTTTACCAATAATTTCATTTAATTTTATATATAAACCTTTTGGACTTATTTCTTCTTCAACCGTTTTAGGTTTTTTAATTTTTTCTATCATAGATGAATCATCATCACCATAATCATACATAATTTTAGGTTTTCTAGAACTTTTCTTTTTACTATTTTTAGGTTTTCTAGAACTTTTCTTTTTAGGTTTTCTAGATTTTTTACTAATTTTAGATTTTCTAGAACTTTTTTTACTATTTTTCGACATATTTTTCTTACTTTTTTTCATTTAATTTAAATAAATAAATAAAAAATTTGTTACAAAAACCAAAACTCTAAGATTTAAATTATAATTATTTTCATTTTAAAATTGAATTTTTTTTAGAAAATTAGGTGAATAAAATCACCTTTTAAATAATGAAATCCTGTATTAGACCTCATTGTGCTATTAGAAGTCATAATCATGATCTTTCTGAAAATACATTAACTTTTGCAAAATTACATAATTATCTTCCGAAATTTTGTGATATTGCAGATCGTTATCCTTTAAATAACAAAGAATTAATAAATAATTATAATTTTTTATTAAAATCTTATGATGAAAATACAAAAAGGGAATATTTAGATATTTTTATTAATCTATTAAAATCAATCGACGAAGAAACGATATTAGAGTTGAAGAGATTACGAATATTATATTTATTTACAATGGTTTCAACACCATCTGCAATGTTATTGAGAATTATAAACCCTGAGCTTGCAGAAGCTATTAGATCTTCATATTATAGAATGTTACGCGAAGCTTATGACGATGAAGATTTTATAACACAAATTATCTATAATTATCGTATGTAAGTTGAATTATTTAATTTTAAAACCCTTTAGGGGTATTAAAATTATCACAATTATTTATATTATATTAAATAAATGGATTTTATTAATGATTTTGATTTTTCAGTATTAAAATATAATTATTATCTAAATGATATTTATAAAATGATTATAACAATTAAAGTTGATAACAATTAAAGTTGATAAAAAAAACATACTTGATGATGTTTTTATTGTAATTAAAGATGGTTATAAAAAAAATATGTAATGTTCATATTAGCAACGAAGGTTATAAATTATCGAAAAAAGAGGATGGGATTATTGATTCTTATACGTGGTCTTTAGATTGTCAAACAAAAAAACCAGGTTCTGGTTTAATTGATTTAATTTTATGGATATCATTATACATTTTTAGAAAATTTCAGTTAAGAGATTTGATAAATCCTAAAAAATTTAAAACAATGGAATGGACCAGAAGAAATGGTACTTGTATAGTTATTTATAATTTGATAAGAAAATCTAAATATTATAAAGACTTAGATTATGAAAAGAAAGTTGAAGCTCTAAATAATGAAATTTTATGGTATTATGAAAAATTTAATTTTAAACGCAAAGATAAAAAAATTAATAAAATGGTTTCTTGATTTAGAATATTCAGGTGATATTGATTCTATTAAAGTTAGTAAAATACCTGATAAAAAATCATTAAAATTTTTTCAAAATATAAAACATGCGGAAGATTATAATTCGGTTACAATCACAGAATTATATGAACATGAAGATTTTTCTGAAAAAGAAGCTTTATTGAAGCCATTATCTTTAAAAGAACTAAAGTCTAATATAGAAAAAGCTCAAAATAATATAAGATTTGAACTAATTTAAATCTAAAATATAATCATTGTCAATTATTTCTTTATTTTCTGTGGTTTTATATCTTATATATCTTTTATCCTTTTTAACAGTATTTATGTTCATCTTTTCAACCATATCCCAATTAACCTTCGGAGATTTAATTGCAATTTCTAATTTATTATCTACAACATTATTAATACGACGTCTTCTCATAGTTGCATATTTTGAATGGTGTTCAAACTTAGTAATACACGGAAATAAACAAGATTGGTATACGCACATGTTTTATACTATTTATTAAATATGATATAAAAATTTCAATTTTTTAATAAAAGATGAAAAATTGAAAGAAGAAAGTGAGTCGACCCTGAAATGGAAATCAGATCTTTTTTATTGTTGAATAGGTGTAAATGATTTTTTTTCAGATCTATTTTTTATAAAAAATTTTGAATTTTTTACATTTTTTGATTTTTTGAAAAGAAGTATCCATATATTTTTAGGTAGATATTTTATGATAGTATATATGTATAATTATTGTGGTGAAATATATGACTTATAATTTTTATAAAAACGTTCAAAAATTGAACGAACAAACTGATTCGACCTTAATATTGATTTCAGAACTTTTTTGTGTTTGTATATGTATAAATGATTTTTTTTGAGATCTATTTTTTTCGATTTTTTCTAAAAAAATAGAAATTCTGAAAATTTTTGAAAGAAGAATTTTAAAATATAAAATATATTTCTTTTTTTATTTTATTTTTTAAAAATTTTTTAAAAATTATTTTTTAAAAATTATTTTTAAAAAATTTTTCCGGAAATTTTTTTTCCACACACACAATTTTTGTGTTTTGTAAAAAAATAATTTTTAAAAAGTTGTAAAATTACAAAATCAAGGTCGAAGAACCTGAAAAACTTTTTTTTCCGTCTACTTTTTTTGGTAAATATTTATAAAAAATTAGAAATATTTATAAAAATTTGGAAATATTTCTAATTTTTTATAATTTAAAAATTTATAACATTTATTATAACATAAATGGAATGTCAATTTTGTAAAAAAAGTTTTTCTAGTAAATCAGCAGTAACATATCATCAAAAAACAGCAAAATATTGTTTAAAAATTCAAGGTAAAGATAATGCTGATAAAGAATATATTTGTGTTTGTGGAAAAATATCAAATAGTAAATATCATTTTGATATTCATGATAAAAGTTGTTCTGTTAAAGATTTAATTAAAACTTTAAAAGATAAAAATAAATTATACGAAGAAAAAATTGAACAGCTTGAGAAAAATCAGAATGAAAATTTAATCTTTTTTAAAAAAATTAAAGAATTGGAAATGATTATAATAGAAAAAGATAAGATTATATGCACTTTGAATGGTTCGATTGATATATATAAAGAAGATCATAAAGCTTTTGTTGATATAGCAAAACAACCAAAAACGAATACAACAACAACAAATAATCATAATAAAGTTTTAAATATAAAAACATCAATTGATTTTGATGATAAATCACAAATAGAACATGCTCTCTCAAATTATAATTTAGAATATTTTTTAGATGGACAAAGAGGAGTAGCTCGATTTGTAGTGGATAATATACTTAAAGATGAAGAAAATAATTTAAAATATTTATGTACTGATGCAAGTCGTTCAACATTTAAATATAAAGATAAACTTGGAAATATACAAAAAGATTATGAAGCTAAAAGATTAACAAATTATTTAGTTGAAGGAGGAATAAAAAATAAAGTAATAGATATATCTGAAAAATGGATAAGTGATAGATTGGATAAAAATAAATTAGATATAGTATTAGAAAAAAATAATGAGGTAAACGATATTGATAAAAATAATCAAGTATTTAAAAAAGAATTAGCATCTATTGTTTCATTATAAAATTAAAAAATGTATTAAAAATGTTCAGATCTTTTTTTATGTTTATTTTTTGAAAGAAAAATTTATAAAATTAACTTATAATAAATGAAAAAAACAAAAAATATTAAAAAATCATTAATAGTATTTAGTATTTTATTATTTATAGTAATTTTATTGCTATTTTATTTGATACATTTAAGACATAATAGAAATATAAAATCAACAACAACTAAAAAAACATTAAATCCTGAATTTCCAATATTTCCTGTACTACCTACTCCATCCACAAATAATCATATATATTATAAAAGTTTAACTATACCTGAAGTACCCAAAAATCTTTTAACTAAAGATAATTCAATGAAAATAGTTCAACGAAATACAATTTTTAAAGATACAAAAATACCAGAAAGTTTTAGTTGGCGTGAAAAATTAGGTAATAAAATATTACCTGTTCGCGATCAAAAACAATGTGGTGATTGTTGGGCATTTTGTTCAACTTCAACTCTTTCTGATAGATATGCTGTAAGGTATAATGTAATGGCACCACCTTTAAGTGTTTTATGGACTATTACAAATATTGATTATTATTTAAATAAGGATACAAAACCTTATCCATGTACTGGTAGATCTATAGATAAATGTCTTAGTTTTTTTAAAGATGTTGGTTGTAAACTTGATAGTTGTTGGCCAGTTGATGAATATATAGATGAAAATATTAATGCAATTTTCCCTTGTAAGTTTCCAGAACCTTTATTATTAAGACCATCTGATTGTTGTATAGATGGTTGTAAAAATCAAATTGCAAGTAATATATATAAAATAAATAATATAAGTTTTTTATCCGATATTTGGGCAGGTATTGATGATCAAGAAATTACAAAAAATATTCAACTAGAAATTATGAATAATGGTCCTGTAGTTGCATATTTTGAAGAATTTGATGATTGGAATTCTGCCAATCCATTTAAGTCTACTTATATCAGTAGAAATGATAAAGATGAAATATATATTAGAAATTCTAATGTTTCAACTGGATGGCATGGAGTTGAGGTTACTGGTTGGGGAACAAAACAAATAGATAATTCAAAATCAATGCGTTATTGGGAAATAAAAAATAGTTGGGGTACTAATTTCGCAGATAATGGATATTTCAAAATAGCATTTTCAATAGATCTACCATCACCTGATAATTCGTGTTATCTAGATATACCCAATAGAGAAAATTATGGAGGAGGAATGTTTACATTCAGTGTTCTAGAGTGTGATGGATGTAATAAAATTGTACCATTAAAAACAATGTTTCAGAAAAATCCTGTTCCACAAAATATTTTAACTGATTTAGGTAATCAGTCAGAATATTTAATCCTTTTGCCTGGACCAGGAACTGAAATAGTTATCGATCCATACAATGATATTAAATGGGGAAGACTTTATGATAATGATGATGGTTCTAATACAGATGCTTATATACATGGTTGTCCATCAAAATTAAGTTGTGATTATGTTAAATCATATTATCCTTCAACGTACTGCAGTGGTAGAGGTTATATATTTGGAACATCTGGTAGTTTTGATTTAACAATAAATGTATATTATACAATTCGTGAGATAAAAACTGGTAAAATAAGTAATTTATATCATATTTATTATAATGCTAGATGTCAGATAAATTCTGATCCTTTTTATTTAAATGGTGAAGGTGAAGGTAGAACATATGGTGATAATTTTATACTTTTTCCAGGTGATAGAGATGAAATATCTAAAACATATTTGTTATGTAGAGCTCCTGTTGTTATTGCCGGAATATAAGGTAATTTTATATATTTTAAAAATATATCTTTATTGAAATAAATGAAGAATACTCAAAATTATAGAAAAATTTCATTAATAGTATTAGGTATTTTAATATTTACATTAATAATTATTTTCGTTTATAATGTTTTTAAAAATTCAAAAAGAAATCCAGAAAGTTCAACAACTACATATTTTCCAAAAATATTACCAATAAATCCTACAGAAAATATTGAAAATATCATAAAACCTACTTTAGCACAAGGAGATTGTTTTTATAGTGCTATTTATAGATCTCTAAAAGATAAAAATTTATTGACAAACTTTTGTAATTGTGTAAATAAAGGTAATAATGAAAATAATAATAGTATAGATTGTAATAATGAAGGATCTTTTATTCAAAGTTTTAGAAATTTTTTAGCTAAAAATACAAATTTTCAAGAAAGTTATATGGGATTATTTTCACAACTTTCAATTATGAAAGAAGAAGATAAAAATTTTAATGATGATTTTCCTTTAATTATAAAAGAATTGAATGAACAAATTAAAAAAATATTAAACGATTATAATAATGAAAATAAATTTGTCAACTCTAATACAACTAAGTTTATTAAAGATATTATGAATATTATTAAAACTAGAGGAACATATGTTGGAGAGTTCGAAGTATCATTTACTGGAAATATATTGCAACAATGTGAAATTCCATTAAATATTATTAGTAAGAAGAAAAATGACACAGATTATAAGACAAATGAAGAAATTTTAAAAGAGATAAAAGAACAAAATTCTGATAAAAATGTAACCGTTATATTAGATAATGATCATTATGAATATATTGTTTAAATTTTATACCCATAGGGTTTAAAATTATAAAATGTTTATTAAATCTATTATTTTCTTTTAATATATATAATCTCATCATCGGAATCATCTTTACTTTCTTCTTTAACTTCTTTAATTTTTAATAATTTTTCATCGCAGTTGCATGTCTTAGTGTATGTATTACCTTTTTTAACCAATCTGTTCCAACTGCTTTTTCAGACATTACATAAAAATCTCCAGGATTTAAAGTCAATATAATTCTATCTCCGATAGGAAATCCTTTTTGAAACCATTGATAATGAAAAGGCATAGATACAGTACCTAATCTCATCGCAATAACAATTTTACGTTCTGCATCTCCATGAAATCCAATGCTCAATTTGAGAATATGTAGTTGGTAATTGAAGTAAATCAGAAATAGACATTCTTTGATATAAAGTATTTTTTTACTACTTCATAATATTGAAAATTCAATTTTTTGAAAAGTAATTTTATACCCCGTAGGGTTTAAAATTTTAGTTACTTTTTACTTCTTTTTTCTTTACTCTACTTCTTTTTTTACTTATCTTGCAACTTGGGAATTCTATACCCCGAAGGGTTTAGAATTGTGTTATGTTTTTGTTTTACCCTATTTCTATTTTTTAACTTTTCATGTGCTTAATAAAAGACAGCTATTTCCATCTGATGAAAACCACTCCTCGTCATTCTCCTCAATTTCCTTGAGGAGTGAAGCCTTGAGTTCTTCGTCAACTTCTTCACACTCTTGACATGAAATGAACTTTGTCAGCGTCTCTTCATAATATTCACCTAACGTGTTGCCAACTATCTCGTACGCGCAACCACAATCAAGTTTTCTATACATTGTTTTCTCTTGGCACATGTTTATAAAATTTTTTTACCTACTTAATTTTTTTTTCAATTTTTTTTGATTCGTTATAATTCTATACCCCGAAGGGTTTAGAATTTTGTGTTATGTTTTGTTTTACCCTATTTCTATTATTTTTACTTTTACACTTTTTTACACTTTTACACTTCTCTTGCATAATACACCTTCATCTCACTCTCGTATCTTTCCTTATCCGCTGTGGCCATCTCATGATACTTCTCCGCCTCATTGGTATCCTTGATTTCCTTCCATCTTCTTCCCATTTCCGTCATAATCTCCTTACCATTCATCTCAGGATTCTCTTCTTTGATTAAAGCACGCGCATTCTGTGAATAGAAGATATACGCGCTTCTAGCATTCTTGGGAGCGTCCTTGGCTTTCTTGAACTTTTCCTTCTTTTCCTCCTTCTCCACTACCTCAGACGGGACGTAATTTTCCATCTCTTTCTTGAATCGTGCCTTGTCCTCATGTGCCAACTCTTGATACTTAGCCTTGATATCCTCATCGGCCATCTTCCAAAGAATGTAAGCGGATCTTGCATTCTTGGGAGCGTCCTTGGCTTTCTTTTCGCGTTTCTTTTCGGCTTTTTTAACAGCTTTCTTAACTTCTTTCTTAACTTCTTTTTCTACTTCCTTTTTAACTTCCGCCTCATTTCGTATGGTCGCGATTTTTACCTTAAGGCTATAAGACCTAATTCCACGTATTCAGACGCTATTTCACGTTCTAAGACCTGAATCCGCGTATACAGATGCTATTTCACGTTCTAAGACCTGGTTCCGCATATTTAGACGTTATTTCACGTTCTAAAACCTGGTTCCGCGTATTTAGACGCTATTTCACGTTCTAAGACATGATTCCGCATATTTAGACGCTAATTCAAGTTCTAAGACCTGGTTCCGCGTATTCAGACGCTATTTCACTGTAAGACCTGATTTCGCGTATCCAGACGCTATTTCAAGTTCTAAGACCCAATATATGTATTTTTCATATCATAATAATAATTTCCTTCTGCATGTAATAAATTAGCTTTTTCTCCAAAAAATTTAGATAAATTTTCTCTAATTTTTTTAATACTTGGTACATCTTCATATTTGATAACTCTCGTAATTCCTTAATACTTGATTGTTTTCTAATATAGCATAATGTTCTTTGTTTGTTAGCTTAAACAAAGTTAAAGACAACTTGTCCATAAAAGGAAAAAGAACATAAAATATACAATATGAAAGTCTATCCATAATGATAAAGATGGTTAAGTTGTTTTTTCTTAATTTTTTGATAAAAGTCAATTTTATTTAACCAAAAGCGGTTAAATAAAATATAAAGTGTATTTACTCAAATTCATTTCTTAAATTTACATAAAATGTATGCTCGAAAAATATAAATGGGTATCCTACTGTTTTTATTTCTTCTTCATAATAATCAACATGTATTTCTTTTATTTTGTTTTTTATTAAAGAAGCTAGAGGATGTGTGCAGTAACTGAGTATTAAATACTCAATGGATGTGGGAAGACTAAGAAAGAGGTTCATTCTTAAATTTATTAAGAAAATATACAGGAAAAATCAATTTTATTTGGTCTATATGAGACGTGAAATCATTTGACCGACACGGTCAAATGACTTAAAGAGTGTATTTACTTTTTTTACTATACTATTGTCGTCTCTCATAATAACCATTCACGTAACATCGTGAGTATCAGGTTCTCCAGTGTAAAAATTTATCATTAATTCGATGTCCTCCAAGTAATACTTGACACCACAAGATATAAAATACTCGTGTGTCATTTTTTTTGATTTACCCATACTCTCTTCTAAAAAGAGAAAAACGCTCTAAATTTTCAATTTCGGTGATATATTACAAAATATTGTATCACCATGCGTAAATTCTAATTTATCATTTTTAAGTATTTTTCCATTATATATAAAACATTGAAATTTTGTAGGAATTTTTGTTCTTTTATTTATTTCTTTTTTTAATTCTTCTAATGTTTTAATATTATTTAAATCTAATAAATGAGTACGATCATTAATAACTTTAACAAAAATTTGAAGCATTCTTGACAATTTATTTATAATTAACTTACATAAATTAAAAACTCAATTTTTAAATTTTAAAGCTAAATTCTTCTAATTTTTAATGCTTCTACAAAATCTTGATCAGGTAAATTAATAAATTCTTCATATTTTTCAAATACTACTTTACGAAATCTTTCATTTTCTTGAATAATAGAATATGCAAAAGTAGTGTTTAGAATGGAAAAATATATTAAACATAATAATTTTTTCATATATATATCTTCATATCCGAAAAACATATCCAATAGTTTTTTCAAATTTGATATTTTTTCTTGTTTTGATAAATTATCATTATACATACTATTATATATATCTATTATTTTAATAGATTCTTCATAAGATAAGTGTTCTTGTTCAATTTGGGCATAAGAAGAAGGTAATTGAAATAATTCAGAAGCAGACATATTACAGATAGATTTATTAAATTATACAAGTAATAATATTCATTTTTCAATTTTTTTTTTACGAATATATATAATTTCATCATCAGAATCATATTCTTTAATTTCCTTAATTTCTTCTTTTTCCTTAATTTTTAATAATTTTTCATTCATTGCAGTTGCATGTCTTAATGTAGGTATTATCTTTTTTAACCAATCTGTACCTACTGCTTTTTCAGACATGACATAAAAATCTCCAGGATTTAAAGTCAATATAATTCTATCTCCGATAGGAAATCCTTTTTGAAACCATTGATAATGAAAAGGCATAGATACAGTTCCTAATCTTAATGCAACAACAATTTTACGTTCAGCATCTCCATGAAATCCAATATATGTATTTTTCATATCATAATAATAATTACCTTCAGCATGTAATTTCGAGGCCTTTTCTCCAAAAAAATCAGGCAAACCTTCTCTAATTTTTTTAATATTAGGCACATCTTCATATTTAATAACTCTACCTTTTTTATTTTCATAATCAGGTTCTTGTGATTCTTCTGAGAATATTAAATTATATCTTGCTTTTTTATTTACTACTCTTCCACGCATAAATGCATGTTTATCCCACTCATGTTCTAATACTTCTTTATTTAATTCTTCCAAACTTACACCTCCTAAAAAAGCCTTATAAGCATCTCTAATTATTAAAACTTCAGCTTCTTGTGCGATTGGCTTAATATGAGAAATATTAGCTTCTTTAACTAAATCAAATCTCTCACATTTAAATCCATTCTTTTCAAATACACTTTGAGTTTTTTCTATATCTTTTATTTTCATTCCTTCATAACTTAATTTTCCAAGTTTTTGCATACCAACATGATTCTCAGCACAATCTCCGAAAGTAATCGTTATTACATACTCTTTATTCATATTATTTGTGTGTATGTGACCATTGTATATATAGTCAAATAAGAAAATCAATTTTAAAATAGAATTGAAAATAAAGTTAGTGGTAATCATTTACCATGTTTACAGACTTTACATTACATAAAATTATATTTCTAGACTCTCTATATCAAATAGAGAGACTAAATTGGAATGATTTTGATTATCACAGAGAAGATTTTAACCCAACTTTGTCTAAAATAAAGATTATAAAATGGGTAAAATTTGATTCAGAAAAGTATGATAAGATATTTAATAAAGTTGTCGATGATACTGATATCTTTTTAAGATCATCAAGATATGTACATCGTAGTTTTACCAAATGTTTTCCAACTTCAGACACATGTCGTGAATGTTTTAAATATTTTTGTGGTTGTTGTGATTCAGGAACTAATTGTATGTATGGAGAATTGCATAATAATCGGAGATGTTCAAGAATAATAGAAAAATATTATTCTGATATATATAATATCAGTTCTATTCCAAAAAGTGTATTTATGTATGGAGAACCAGAGTTTGAGTTAAATAAAAAAAATGTATTTTGTCCAAGAGAAATATATGGATATTAAAAGACATTTTAAAAATTGAATTTTAAAGAAAATGTTTTAATAATAAATATAAAATGTTTCAAGAAAAGACCATGTATAGAAAGCTCGAATGCGGATGTGCATATGAAATAGTTGGGAACGCTTTTGGAAAATATTATGAAGATACTTTGAGAAAGTTTATTGAATGTAAGGAATGTTATGAAAAGAGAAATAAAGAAGAGAGTTTTGAAGAAAAAGACGGAGATAATGAACTAAAGTCCAAACTATTTCAGGAGATCCAAGAAAATGATGATGATTGGTTTTCTGGGAATGGAAACAGTTGTTTCTTGTTTATGAAAGGTTAGTTAGTTTGAATAAATAATCTAGAAATTATAAAAAAGTAATTTTATCACCCAAAAGGTGTTAAAATTTTATCTTTAAATAATTTTATAAAGGAATATTTTTATAAATATATTTTCTTTTAATTTCTAAAAATGTTCAAGCTTATCAAGTTATTTTTAACATTTAATTTAATAAAATTAATTAGTTCTACATGTGTTCCACAAATAGTGGATATGAATAAACCCTACCAAGAACAGAATATATCAGTAGAATACAATCCTACAAATGTAGTTCAACAAGATGGAATATTACAGCTAATATTGACTCAATCAGGAGGGACATTAATTAAATTAGATAATCAAATACAATACGGAAAAATAGATGTTAGGATGAAAGTAGCTAATGGAAATTCTATTGTATCGGCATTTGAATTATTTTCTGATCAAACAAAGGATGAGGTAGATTTCGAGATGGTTCAAAATCATGCATATCCAAATAGAATGATACAAACAACTTTTTATTATAAAGGAA
>Ga0214923_10001748_pt1 | contig 30249 bp, 30 predicted proteins | sample LL1510_MetaG_FD_177993 | JGI IMG/M metagenome (GOLD analysis project Ga0214923, IMG submission 177993) | Freshwater microbial communities from Lake Lanier, Atlanta, Georgia, United States - LL-1510 | ecosystem: Environmental > Aquatic > Freshwater > Lake | place: USA: Georgia | collected...
GGGAAGAAGTCTTGGCCTTCCTTCACTTTGGTGGCGGAGACGGCGGTGACAAGGATGATGGTTTCCCCCATGGTGACGAGGGCGGCGCCGTCAGCGAGTTTGGCATATTTGCCGGTTTCGATATGGAGGTCGCGATCACCCACGCGGGCGGTCAAGGATTGATGTTTCTGGTTCATATGTTTTTTCGATGCCGTCGAGGAATGCGGTCCCCAAGCCGATTGAGGACACGGTGATTGGGAGCGCGGGAGGGAATTCCTGACCTCGTTTGGTCGGCTTTCAGAGGACACAGCGGAGGCCGTCTGGAGCCTGCGTGGTGTCATCTGCCCAGCCAAAAAGGGTGCAGAGTGTTCCCATTTCTCGGGGACTTGGGGGTTGGTTTTGGGTTGGTTATTTCCTCAGGTTAAGTTTCTGTAGAAGAGAGTGATAGCGCTTCGGTTCGGTGCGATGGAGGTAATCCAGCAGGCGGCGCCGACGACTGACCATGGAAAGAAGTCCACGGCGTGAGGCAAAGTCCTTCACAGCGTTTTGCAGGTGAGAGGAAAGGTGGTTGATCCTCTCCGTGAGGAGGGCAATTTGTACGTCGGACGATCCCGTATCCTTTTCGTGGAGTCGGTTGCCGGCAATGATCTTGCTTTTCGTAGCGGTGGCCATGGGTTAAGGAGTAATTCTTATGCAAACAGGTTTCCGAGTCAATGCTGGAAGATGGATTTTGATCCTCTGTCTCATCTTGGCGCATCGGGGCAGTGGGCAGGAAACAACAGGGCAGGAAACCGGATGGAAGGCGGATTTGAAACGGATGGGCTTTGAGGTTCCTGTGGAGCAACTGGAGAAAGGGGAGATTGTGGGGGAAAAATGGTTGGCGGGCGGGGCTCGCCCGGGTTTTTTGGGGGCCAGGGTATTTTTTGTGGTGGCGGCACCTCCCAGTGAAGTGGCCCCCAAGTTGCTTGAACTGGATCCCACAGGGGGCAAGGAAGTTGGTTGGGAGGAAAGTGCGACCGTAAAAATATTTCAAAAATTGGATCGCCCGCTCAAAACGGAAAATTGGGATCGTTTTCGGTCAGCCCTGGGAAAAATGCCGTTTGAGACGCTGCTTGCGGTCGAGGGTCAAAAGGAGGGCCGATATCATCTCTCCTCCGAAGAAATCCGAAAAATTACGTTGGATAAAATTCCCGGTTGGCTTTCTGTTTTGGAAAACAAGTTTTTGACTTACATCAGGGGAGGTTGGAAAGAGTTGCCCGGAGTTCCGTCGGCACCGGGTGAGATGGTTGACTTTGATGCGGAGTTACGGGACGTCCTGAAGGAAAATGGGCCGGTGAGGGACGAGTTTCGGAGGGTCTTAACTGCCTTGGCTTACGGGGGCCGTGATGAAAAAGAGAAAATCACGGTGAACGACTATTGGATGTTGATGGACGTCAATAAATCGCCATCCGTGGCTTTGGGCTGTGGAGTGATGCGGCAGGGTGCAGGAGGACGATGGGAAGTTGCGGATATGCAGTATTGGGCGTCCAATGGTTATTATGGAGCTATTAGTCTGTATGGAATTTGGCCCTATGGGGATGGAAAATCATTGGTTTGTCGGATCGATGCTGTTGAAACGGATCCAGGCGAGCTAAGGCAGGCAACTGCCAGGCTGATCGGAGAATCGCTTTTCATGAGGGAAATTAAATCAGCCTGCGAACTAGTTAAGGCGCAAATACTTGGCAAAAATAGTTTATAAAAATAATTGATTGAGTCAGGCATACAAACCGTTATTTTTACGCAGTGACAGATAAAATTTATTACAAACGGTTCCTTTCGTTTGTCTTATGCTTTTTAGTTTCTTTTGAATTGGGTTGGTCACAGAGGATGTCGATTGCCTCGAGTGAGGTTTCGGCACCTTCGGATGTTTCGGTGAGTGGATCTGCCTCCTCCAGTTCCTTCTTGGGGGATTCCTCAACGATTGCCTCCGCATCACCCTACGCAACGGATCCGCTTGAGCCAGGTGGTGAAATCGAGGATCCCCTTGCTCCTGTCAGGGAGCAGATTGGGACTACGCGCTCGGCCTTCGGACCTGACCGAAGCCAGACAGGCAAAAATGACGAGTGGTCGATTGAATTAGCGGCGGAGTATGGGTACGTCTGGAACGCGAGCTTGAGCAATGGGCAAGGAGACATCAACGAGCAGTCGGGGATCATCGGTCTTTTGGGAAGCAAGCGGTTGGATGAGGGATGTGTCGGAATCGTCGGGGCGAATTGGCAGATTTTCACGTTTGGCTTCAATGGTTCGATGCCCTTGCCGGACAATCTTCAAGGGTTGAATGCAATCTTTGGCGGAGATTTTGAAATTAGTCCCGAATGGTTCATGCGGATACAAGTTGAACCCGGTATTTATGGAACTTGGAACTATATCAACTGGCATAACGTCAATATGCCGGCGGTTTTCGCCTGGACGAATATTTTGAATGCTGAATTTCAATGGTTCATCGCGTTGCGTGCGGATGTCTTTCAATTCTTCCCGGTGATCCCGGTGCCCGGTATTCGTTGGCAACCCACCCGCGAATGGCTGTTTAATCTCAGCGCTCCCAAACCCACAGTCAACTATATGCTGGAAGAGGACGTGAATCTATTTGCGGGGGGCGAGATTCTTGGGCTGACAGCTCGGTTGCCCAGCAATGATTCTGCCAGCTACGAAAATAAATCCCTCTCTGGCGAGTTAATCAACTATTTTGAGGCCCGAGTGGGCGCAGGTGTCAATTGGGGTTTTACGGACGGAGTTTCCCTGCAAGGAGAAGCTGGAGCAATGGTTTGGCGTACGTTTGATCTTCCCCGACTGAACGAATCCATCCGCAGCACGATGGCTCCTTATGCCCAAATCTCTGTACGTGGAGTTTTTTAAGACGATCACTTCCGGATCATGGGGTTGTCAAAGCAGGGGGGTGACATATGATCCCAGCATGAAGAAAGGAATCGTCCTCGCGGGTATCCTTTCAATCATTTTCATCCATTCAAGTGGCGCAGAGGATTCTTTGGAAGAAGGAAAAGGGGGCCGCCACAATATTACCCAAGGTGCGATTTTTACGGATGATTTCCGTCAACAGGAGGGCGTGCAGGAGTTAAAAAACGGAATCCTTTACAAGATTGAGGCTACGGGAAAGGGAAAAACGCCCAAGACAAGCGATCGGGTTAAGGTCAATTATGTCGGGAAGCACGTGGATGGCAGAATTTTCGACCAATCGAAAGAGGGGCAACCCGGAGAATTCAAAGTCGATCGCACGGTGGCTGGTTGGCAGGATGTCCTGCCCCGCATGAGGGAGGGGGACAAGTGGGAGGTGGTCATTCCATCTCATTTGGCGTATGGGGCCTCGGGAACACCCTATGGCAACATCGGTCCGAACGAGACCTTGGTTTTTACGATCGAGCTGGTGGAGGTGATGGAGGCGATGAAAAAACCCGAGGTAAAATAGGCCTGCTAAAGTATGAGCATGGCATCGCCAAAACTATAAAAGCGATAGCCTCGCTCCAAGGCATGTTGGTAAGCCGCTAAGGTAAGTTCCGGTCCGGCGAATGCGGCCACAAGGAGCAGGAGGGTGGAGTGGGCCAGGTGAAAATTGGTCATCAGACCGCCGACACGTTTAAACTCATAGGGGGGGTAGATAAAGGCCGAGGTCGCTCCTTGATGGGGATGGAGATGGGGTGCGGATTCGAGCACGCGTGCGCTTGTCGTTCCGACAGCAATGATCTTTTCCGCCGCGGCGACTTTTTCGACAAAACCGGGGGGTATTTCGTATCGTTCCGCATGCATGGGATGATCCCTAAAATCTTCGGTTTTGATGGGGCGGAATGTTCCCAGACCGACATGAAGAGTCAAAAAGCTGTGGTTCAGTTTCTTCAGCAGATCTGGGGTAAAATGTAGGCCTGCGGTGGGAGCAGCCACCGAGCCGAGGGTTTGGGCATAGGTGGTCTGGTAGTCAGATAAATCTGTTGGGTAAAAATCTTTCTCCCCCTGATTTTTTCTCGATTTGAGGATGTAGGGAGGGAGCGGAGGGAGACCAAACTGTGAGAGATTGAGGAGGCCTCCGATCACTTGCAATACCATCTGGCCTCCGGGAATCGTTTTTTCGACTCGTAGCCGTGGAGGAGGTTGAGTGGGTTTGATCCCAGGGATGGGGTCAGGAGATAAAAAAGTGCCTGCTTGAAGTCGCTTGGCGGGGGTCCCCAAGGCGATCCACCAACCCGGACTTGTTTCCTCAAGGAGGAGAATTTCTGTCCGGTTTTCGGAACAAATCAGGCGAGCCTGCATGACTCGTGAGTTATTCATAACCAGAAGGTTGCGAGACGGGAGATGGTTGGGGAGATCGGAAATATGCAGATCGGTTAGGGAACTGCGGTGTCGGTCAACTAGAAGCAACTTGGCAGAGTCACGCGGTCGTGCGGGGATAGTGGCAATCCGATCCTGGGGTATGGATAGGGAAAGCAACTTTCTTAAGGCGGGTTCATTCATTCCGATTTGACATGCCTATTTAATTGATGGAACTTCTTCCCATGAGGAAAATTATGCAACGTTTTAAAAAACTAAAATCTAACTCTTTTACCCTAGTCGAGCTTTTGGTTGTAATCAGCATTATTGGACTTTTGGCAGGTTTGGCCGTTCCCGCAATCCAAGGCGGCTTAGACAAGGCCAAGCAACAGGTGGATGTCTCCAACGCCCGCCAATTGGGCACCATCCTTTTCAGCGAAGCGAATGACAATAACGGAAATTACCGTTGTAACACCGATCTCACCAACACCAACGTCGGATCCACCTTGGATGTCTTTAAAGGCCTGTTTGCCGATAAGGCGTTGACGACTGCAAAAATCCTGGCTGGGAACGGGGTCACCCCAGCGACCTCCACCAACAACATTGCCGCGGTGAACGTTGCGTGGGCTTTGGGATTGGGTTGCAACACTTCGGACGATGGAGAAGTTCCTCTTATTATCACAAAGGGAACAGATGCCACTTATGGCACGGAAGACATAACCCCTGATAAAACCAAGTGCCCTTGGAAAGACAAGGGGGTTGCAATTTACTTCATCGGCAACAACGCCGCCTTTAAGAAAACCTCTGCGGGCAAGATTTCAAAGGCATTGACCACAAATAAGCCTGCGAACGCCTCGGCCAAAATATCGGATCCTTAAACCCCTCCGAGGGACCTCATATCCTGCGCAAGGCATCGGCCAAGTACGTTTTCATTTCGTTGTAATCGCTCCACCGCATGTCTTGGTTTCGGGCAATGCTTTTGTCCAAAGCGAAGACTGTTTGCTCTTGGCTGTTCGGGCAGAAAGTTCTCAGAGGGGGCGGGCGATCGGTTAAGTGTCTTCGGGCCACCTCCTCCGCTGTGTTGGCTTCAAAGGGGGGTCTTCCTGCCATGGCATGATACAGGGTGGCGCCTAGTGAATACATGTCGCTACGTATGTCCTCGGGTTCTCGCATTAGTCTTTCGGGGGATACGTAATACGGAGTGCCCCAAATCTCATCCTGTTGACCAAGCGCAGAGCGTGCTCCTGCAGCGAGGCCAAAGTCAGCCAACTTCGGAATATTGCCCCGGCCAAAAAGAATATTTCCCGGTTTGATGTCCCGATGAATCAAGCCGGTTTCTTCATGGGCAAACTGAAGGGCAGATGCAATTCCCAAGCCGACTTCGAGCACTTGTCTTTCTTGGATTTTCTCATGCTGCTCCATTCTTTGTTCTAGGCTGGGTTCATCCAAGTGTTCCATAACGAGGTATAGGCGTCCCTCATGCTCACCAAGGGTGAAGACACGAATAATATTGGGATGAGCGAGGGAGGCGGTGACTTCCACCTCCTCGAGAAACTTGCGGGAAAATTCGGGGTCGTGGCTTAAATCAGCTCGGAGGATTTTCAGCGCCACGTTTCGATTGAGGCCCGTGTCCTTGGCCAGATACACCGTGCCCATGCCGCCTTGCCCGAGTTCTTTTTCGATGAGGTAATTTCCAAATCGCTGGGGGGAGCTGGGTGAACTCAAATCCACAAAGCTAATTTGGTCGAATGAATGGACTTCGGCGAGTCCAATGGCTTGCTTTTTCAGAGAATGAATCTAGGCCTTGAACCATGCCAACCAGCGTGGTTACGGGTGGGGCGGGCTTTCTTGGGTCCCACTTGGCCGATCGTCTTCTCAAAGAAGGACATCAGGTCATCGCCATCGATAACCTCCTGACGGGGAACGAGAGAAATCTGGATCATCTCCGATCAGAAAAACGATTCCGCTTCATCCGTCACGATGTCACACAATTCATTTCCGTGGAAGGGCCCGTGGATTTCGTCTTTCATTTTGCCTCCCCGGCCAGCCCGATTGATTACCTTGAACTTCCAATCCAGACATTAAAGGTCGGATCCCTAGGGACGCACAATGCCCTGGGTCTGGCCAAGGCCAAGGGAGCTGGATTTCTTCTCGCCTCCACCAGTGAATGTTATGGAGACCCCTTGGTGCATCCCCAGAGGGAAGACTATTGGGGCAACGTGAATCCCATCGGTCCCCGGGGCGTCTACGACGAGGCCAAGCGGTTCGCGGAGGCCATGACCATGGCGTACCACCGGTTCCACAAAGTTGACACGAAAATCGTCAGAATTTTCAATACCTACGGTCCGAGGATGAGGTTGCGGGACGGCCGCGTGGTGCCGGCCTTTGTGGGACAGGCGCTTCGGGGTGAGCCTCTCACCATTTTTGGGGAGGGAAGTCAGACCCGCAGCTTTTGTTTTGTCAGTGACCTAATCGATGGAATCTTTCGGCTTTCTCAGTCAGATTTTCATGAGCCGGTGAACATTGGAAATCCCGTGGAGTTGACCATCTTGGAATTTGCGGAGCGGATTCGCCGCATTACGGGCACCAAGAGTGAGATCGTAAAAAAACCACTGCCCATCGATGACCCCAAACAACGCCAACCCGACATCTCCCGAGCTAAAATAATTCTCGGTTGGGAGCCCCAGGTTTCTCTCGAGGAAGGCCTGCAGAAAACGATTCCCTGGTTTCAAGCCAATCTGGATATACCGGTCCGGCGGTAAACGTGTTCAGATCTCTGATCTTTGTTCCCGCTTCCCTTTTCTTTGGGATCGGCATCGGGTGGGCCCAAGCAAACAAAAGCCCTCACGCCATTTCGCAAGGGGAGGAGGGTAGGTATCGCAGTGCGCTTTTGTTTGCCAATGTGGTGGAGCTTGTTCGAGACGAGTATTTGGAGCCCGAAAAGACCGATTACGATAAGATTACCTATGCGGCCTTGCGCGGCCTTCTTTCCTCTCTGGATCCCCATAGTCAATTTCTAGATCCGGAAGCATACGCCATGATTCGAACGGAGACGGAGGGGCAGTTCGGGGGCTTGGGCATTTCCGTGGGGATGTTGGAGAGCCAATTGACCGTCAATGTGCCGATCGAAGGTGGACCTGCCTTTCGGGCTGGAATTCTTCCAGGGGATCGAATCATGAAAATCGACGACCAAGGAACGCAGAAAATGTCCTTGGGGGATGCCATTCGTAAACTTCGGGGAAAACCTGGAGTCCCCGTCCAGCTTGTCATCTTCCGCCCCACGGTGGGAAAAACTCTGGTATATTCTCTGGTGCGGGAGATGATTCAAGTTCCAACCATTACGGATGTCTTTCTTCTCCCGGCAGCCGCGTCAAAAGGAGAAAAAATCGGCTATCTACGAATCACTCAATTCGGTGAAAAAACCGACCAAGAGTTTGATGGGGCGATCGGCCAACTGGAGAACGAGGGTGCCACCTCGCTCATTATGGATTTAAGAGACAATCCCGGGGGTTTGGTGGACGAAGCGGTGGAAATCGTTAGTCGATTTGTGCCGGAAAAAACCATGGTTGTCGCCACCGAGGGGCGGAAAGGGGCGGCGGGGCGGTTTGAGTACCTCTCCAAGGCGTCCCCAAGAAAGATCCGCTGGCCTACGGTGGTTTTGGTCAATGGAAACACGGCAAGCGCCGCGGAGATCGTATCCGGGGCGCTTCAGGATCTGGGAAAAGCGGTGATTGTGGGGGAGACCACGTTTGGCAAGGGGTCGGTGCAGACCGTGCAACCCGTGGACCGGTCGGTGGCTCCTGCCGTAGCCGTTCGCCTAACCACGGCTCACTATACCACGCCATCTCACCGAAAGATCCACGGGGTGGGCATAGAACCTGATGTTCTCGCGCGTATGACCAAGGGAGAGGAACAGGCTTTATATCGAAGTCGCAGCCCAGGGCTTAAAAAAACCGGGGTGTCGGAAGAGGGGGTCACCGATGAACCTTTAAACCGTGCGGTAGACGCTCTACGGGGTTGGAAGGTGTTTGCCCGGCGATCCACGGCGGCCCACTAAAGGTTTTGTGGGGAGGAAGATTCGTGCCTTGGGAATCGAGACTTCCTGTGATGAGACGGCCGTGGCGATGGTGGAAGCCCATGAGGGTGGATGCACCCTGATCGCCGAGGAGTTGGCGACACGTCCGGAGGAGCACAGCGCGCTGGGAGGTATCGTTCCCGAATTGACCGTTCGGCAACATTTGGAAATCTTGCCGCGAATCGCCACACGAGTGAGGGAGAAAGCGGGTCAAGAAAGCTTTTCCGCGGTTGGGGCGACTTCCGGTCCCGGGTTGGCTCCCGCTCTTTTAGTGGGGCTGGCTTTTGGCAAAGCCTTGGCTTGGGCCGAAAAAAGCTCCTTCTACGCCATCAATCATCTCGAGGGGCACCTTTACAGCCCTTTTGTCTCAAGGGGAAATTGGCCGGTGTACCCTCATCTGGCTCTGATTGCCAGTGGGGGACATACGCTGTTAGTGGATGCGATCAATCCGAGGAAACGCAACATTTTAGGGTCTACCCGGGATGATGCGGCCGGCGAGGCTTTCGACAAATTGGCTCGGATGGTGGGGTTGGCCTATCCCGGCGGACCTGCCATGGAAAAAGAAGCTCGCGCAGGGGAAGTAGGAAACTATGTCTTACCTCGTCCCATGAGAGGGGCCGAGGGTTGTGACTTTAGTTTTAGCGGACTGAAGAATGCCGCCCGTCTTTTGCTGGAAAAACAGCCGGAGTTGGCTTTGCCGGGTTTGGCTCGTTCCCACTTCTGTGCCGAAGCTCAGGCGGCGATTGGGGAGTGTCTGGCGGATCGTTGTTTTCGGGCGCTGGAAAAAACCGGGCGCAAGGTTCTAACCCTGAGTGGAGGGGTCAGTGCCAACCAGACAGTGTATCGTATGCTGGAGGAGGCGGCTCGGCGGTCTGGAGCCAAGCTACTCACCGCAGCCGGGGGATGGAACACCGATAATGCCGCCATGATCGCCGCCGTTACCGCACGCAGGGTATTGGACCAAACGGAGTCGAATTGGGAAACGGATGCAGATCCCAGGTGGTCCGTGGCCCTTAACTCTTAAGCAGTAGCCAAGAAGGAAGTTCCGCGGTGGGTTGGGCCTGAGGGGAAAGTAGAAATACCGGCAGGCCAGTCAGCTCTTCCATGACTCTCGGGTTGGTCCGGGACGCTTGGTCATCGGCAACTGGGTACAGATTCATGATGATTCCCAAAACTGGGAGACCAGCTTGGCGAATGGAATCAATCGTGAGCAATACGTGGTTCAGTGTTCCCAATCCTGCCCGAGCCACCACCACCACAGGAAGGTCCAGTTCTTGGGCCCACTCCCGCACTCCGTACTCCCTGTTGAAGGGAACTCGCCAGCCTCCCACCCCCTCCACGAGATAAGGCCCAGAATACTTGGTCTGTAGCCGGAGGATATGTCTGGCAAGCATCTCTTGGGGGAAGCTCTGATGGGTCAACTTGCAGGCCACCAATGGAGCCAACGCTGGTTCAAAGTGAATGGGATTGATCTCATCCAGGGAGATGCGTCCCTCGGCGGCCTCGAAAAGGGATTTGGCATCCGATCGATCCCCGGTCGAGACCGGTTTAAGGGGGAAGGTGGTTAGACCGCTCTTTTTGAGGGACCGAGTCCAAAACGAGGTGAAGTAGGTCTTCCCTACTCCGGTGTCCGTGCCGGTGATGAAAACACCCTTCACGCTGGCATCTCTTTTTGGATTCCCAGATAGAGGGACTCTGCCATTTTTTCGATCTCTTCGTCAGTGGAACAGAAAGGAGGCATTAAAACCAGGACGTCGCCGATGGGTCGGGTGATCAGCCCAAAGTCCTGAGCAGTTCTGCAGATTCGGGCTCCCCGTCTTTCCGTTGAGGGAAATCGAGTCCGGGTCGTGCGGTTAGAAACCATCTCAATCGCTAAAATGCCACCCTCTTGCCGTACGTCCCCCACGTTTGGGTGCTGCCAAAACCGCTTGGATACGCTTTCGAGAGTTCGGAAAAGGCGACACCTTCCCGCCACGGCCTCTCTTTCGGACAGGAGGCCGAGGTTGGCGGACGCCACTGCGCACCCTAACGGGTTGGCGGTGTAACTGTGTCCATGAAAAAAGGTCCTCTCCGCTCCTCCGAGGAAGGGGGCAAAGACTTCCTCGGAGGTTAGGGTGGCGGCCAGGGGTAAATACCCGCCGGTGAGCCCTTTGGCCAGAGCGACAACATCCGGCATGACTCTCTCGGAGTGGGCGGCCAAGGCAGTTCCTGTCCGGTGGCATCCCGTGAGGACCTCGTCGAACAAGACCTTGGCTCCGACCTTCCGAGCGGCCGTTGCTGTTCTTTGCGCATATCCCTCGGGGTGCATGATCATGCCTGCAGCACCCTGAACCTTAGGTTCCAGAACCCAGGCTGCCAACCGGTGGCCCGCCTTATGAATTTCCTCTTCGGCAAGCGTCGCACACTCGAAATTACACCTTCGGTAACGGCGAGCATCGTCCAACTCGGGTTTGGCGCGGTTGAAGGGGCATCGGTAACAGGACGGGGCCATCACCTTGCGGGTAGGAAAAAGAACAGGCTGAAAATGATGATGGAAAGCTTCGCTTTTTCCCAGACTCATGGCCCCGATCGTGTCACCATGATACGCGCCTTCGGGGGAAATGAACTCCCGCCTTTCTGGCTGATCGGTTTGAGCGAAACCCTGAAGGATCATCTTAAGGCCCGCCTCCATGGCGGTGGATCCGTCATCCGAGAAAAAGACCCGACTCAACTTCGGGTGAAGATCCGGGTTGTTGGCGAAGGAAACCAGTTCCGAGCCTAGACGTGCTGCTGGTTCATGCGTCAGTCCCAGGAAGGAACAATGGGCAATCCGTCCCAATTGATCCAAAAGGGCCGCATCCAGTTTCGGTTGCCGATGGCCATGCACATTCGTCCAAATGGAGGAGTTGCCATCCAAATAGCGCTTTCCATCACTGGCAATGAGCCAAGCACCCTCACCGGCTTGAATCGAAAGTGGGTGAAAGTCCGGATCCATCCATGGAGAGGCAGAAGTAAAAGGATGCCAAAGGTGTGCCCGGTCCCGTCGGATGATCTCTTCGTATTTCAATTCAGCAAAGGGGGAGGAGTTCGTTGAGGACGTTGCACAGACCGGTGACATCCTCTCGCGAGTGGCGTGAAGAAAGGCTGACCCGCAAGCGGGCCATGCCCTCTGGCACCGTGGGAGGGCGAATGGCGGGAACCTGGAGTTCTCGCTTGGTGAGCCGGTTGGAAATATCCATGGCGGTCTGATTGTCGGGACAGGGGATCGGTTGAATGGGACCTTCCAAGAAAGTTGGCCTGTTGAAACGGAAGGTATTGATATTTTCCCTTAGTTTAGCGCGAAGTTCTTCACCCTCGTGGGATTGAATAATCTGCAGTGAACTCAAGGCAGCGGCGGTTTGCGCGGGAGCGAGGGCGGTTCCAAAAAGAAAAGTCCGAGACTCATTGATCAAGTGACGAATGATTTCATCTGAGGCGGCGACAAATCCCCCGGAAGAACCTAGAGCTTTTCCCAGCGTGCCCATCTGGATTTCGATGTTGAGGTTGAGTCCATGTTCCGCCGCCAAGCCGCTTCCTTGAGGGCCCCAAAGTCCACTCGCATGGGCTTCATCCAAAAGAAGCCACGCGGAGTACATATCCTTGAGCTGCACGACTTCCTTTAAGGGAAGAAAATCTCCATCCATGGAATGAAGTGATTCGGTGACGATCAGAATCTTTCCATGCGGATTCAGTTTTCGCGCAAGCTGCAGTACGCGGGACAGGTCTTGGAAGTCGCGCCGATGGAAAACGCGAATCTTTGCATTGGAAAGTCTGGCTCCGTCAAAAAGACATGCGTGGGCATTGCGTTCGATGACCACTGTATCTGGGCCGGAGACCAATGAAGGAATCACCCCCAAAGGCGCCAGGTATCCGGTGGAAAAAAGGAGGGCCTTCTCCGTGGATTTCCAATTGGCCAGGGCGGTCTCGAGTTTTTGATATTCCGCGTGTTTGGGGGCCAGTAACCGGGCGGCCTGAGCCCCGGTCCCGTGTTCCTCAATGGCTTGCCTGGCAGCTTGAATCACTTGGGGATGTTGGGAGAGTCCGAGGTAGTCGTTGGTGGAAAAAGACAAGGAATGGGGAGAGGTGTTTCCTAAGATGCGTTCGGTTCGCGCGACTTGCCGAGCTGAATGGCGGGATCGGATGGATTCCGTAAAAAAGGTGTCGGAAGAACAAGGCATTCCAAGAGAGTGCCGAAATGATGTGGGATAGGACGAGGGAAAACTCAGATGGTTTCGTGGCGGACGGGAACACCCCCCACGCAGGTCCATTCTGCATTTCGCCTGTGTTTCAGGATTGTATCCAGGAGGTCGCCGGAGGCAGGAATTTTCCAGGCCACCCAGTCTGACCAGGCCCCCGGGCTAAGGCATCCGATTTGCCCCGTACGCTGCAGGGCTTGCGCCGGCCCGGTGGTGATCATGGCCCACGCTTCCTGGGTTGAAACATCAGGGTGATGGGTCCTGAATTCCTCCACCTCCATGCGAAGATCAAACGGTAGGTTCGAGGAGGCGGCGGGACTGTCCGTCCCTAGACAAACTGGAATGCCTTGATTCTGGTAAAGGCGGAAGGGGAATGGTTTTCGGCCGAACCATCGGTGGGCCAGCGGGCAATGAACGATGGTGGCTTTTCGATCCAACAAGTATTCGAGATCGCCGTCCCCCACCTCATTGCCGTGCGCCAAGATAGGGAACAGCGGGAGTGTCTGATTGGCCCGACACCAATCCAGGGCGGAGCGGTTGGTGCTCCTGAGATCTTTGCGCGAGAGCTCCTTCGGAAGAAGGGCGCCCAGGGGGGAAGTTTGACCAAGCAGAAAAAGGGTTTCGACTGTTGATTCGGCAACGTGGGTGGTGAACGGGAGATGCTCTTGGGTGCTCAACGCATAAAGGGAGCGATACAGCTCTGGAGAGGCGGTGTAGGGGGAATGGGGAGAGAGGGCGAGGTGCCAGAAGGATGCGGGATGGCGGAGGAGCCAGGCTTTTGCCCGATCCATGACTTCGCCGGGGTTCACCGCTCCGGAAAAGTCCATGAATTCAAGGCCCCACCAGGTTCGGGTCGCGGTGGAGGTGAGCCCGGCCAGGGTGGACGGTTCAGACAGAATGCTGAGGACGGAGGTCGTTCCGGATCGGAGGGCGAGGCGGGATGATTCAGTGATCGAGTGCCTTCTTTTTTCCGGGGTCAATTCAGGGAGGTAAGCGATGACTTGCCGCAGCCATTCGCTGAAATCCGTTCCGGGTTGTAAACGATTCCGTAATCCGGCCAGATCCAGATGGGCGTGCAGATTGATGAATCCGGGTGCCAGGGCCGTTCCAGGTAACTTCAACACCTCCTCTCCGGAATGAGGGGTGAGGTTGGATCCCGCTTCCGTGATGGTCTGGTCCACAAAACGAAGATGACCCGGCCGATGGATCCGATCTGCGGACTCAATCAGGGCATCGGCCTGAACCAGCATAAGATCAACTGCCTTTCGGCTTGGTTTGGTTCGAGTCCATCAACTGCAGGAGGGCCGGGGCGATGGATTTTCGAATTTCCGGTTCCATTCGATCGATAAAAAGGATTCCCTGAAGATGATCAACCTCATGTTGGAGGGCGCGGGCCAGCAACCCGCCGGCATGCAGGCTCATGGGTTTCCCTTGAAGGTCGAGGTAGTCCATTTTGATCCGAAGGCTCCGGCGCACGGCCCCGTAGACATTGGGAAAGCTAAGGCAGCCCTCATCGGCCTCCTCCCTTTTGCGGGTGAGGCTGATGACCGGATTGCAAAAGAAGAGGGGCATTTGGGTGCGCCAATCCACCGGCTTACCGGACATCTCCAGAGAGGAAGGGCGTTTATCCACTTTACGCAAATCGACCACGGCAATCTGAAGGGAAATGCCGACCTGGGGTGCAGCCAGACCGACGCCATCCGCCTCCCGCATGGTGGCCTCCAAACAGCGCGCCAGCTCATTGAGCTTTTCATCCGGCGGGCTGACCCGGATGGCAGGTTGGCGCAAGACGGGATCGCCGTAGAGGCGGACCGGCAGGGTTTTGCCGGGGGATTTCAGGGATTGGCGGTGGCGCCACCGATCTTGGAGGTTCGAACCGAGATCGGCACGCCGGCGTCCTCGCACGCATCAAAGAATTTAAAGAAAATGGAAATCGGCGTGGTTTCGTCAAAGTTAAGGACGACATTCTTGACACCCTTGTCCTTGAGCGTTTTGGCCAGGTCGGCGCGGAATGAGTCGGACTTGGGGTTCAAGTTCAGGGTCTGATCTCCGAGATAGAGGGGAAAGGTGTCCGTCTCGAAAAGTTTGGCGTATTCTGCGGCCTTCGCTGACTTCAAGGTGAGTTCCGGGGGGGCTTTCTGGGGCTCTTCCGTCTTTTCGGTTCCTTTTTCAGACTTGGGGGGAGTGACATCCACAGAGGCGGTTTTCTTTTTGAAAGTCGTGGTAACGATAAAAAAGATCAAAAGCATGCAGAGAATGTCGATCAGCGGAATCACGTTGATCTCGGCCCGGCGGCGACGGGTGGGATTGAACTTCATTTTGGGTAGACCCCGGGCAATTTCAGGCGGGGACTTCTTCGGTGTAGAGCTTTTTCAGAAGCAGCATCGACAGCTCCTCCATCTCCACGGCCAAGACGTCGATCTTTTTGCTGAAGAAGGTGAAGGGGAAAAGCATGATGATCGCGGTTCCGATCCCCATCACGGTGGTATGGAGAGCTTCGGCGATGCCGGCAGAAATCTTTTCCGGATCGGAATTGGCCGAACCGACGGCGGCAAAGATGGTGATCAGACCGGAGACGGTTCCCACGAGACCCAAGAGGGGGGAGGCTCCGACAAAGATTTCCAGATAGACGATTCCCCTTTCCAAGCGTGCTACTTCGGTACGGGCCACGGTTTGGAGGACTTCCACGTTTTCGGCCCTGGGCAGTGAGGCGTGTTCCAAGCAGCTATTGACGAGGCGGGCCAAGGCGGAGTCATTCCGCACACAGAGACGCGTCAACGTTTCGGTATTCCCCCCCGGACGGAGGGCCCGAATGGCATCAATGACCTCCCGAGGAGTGACCCTTTCGCGGCGCAAGCGGAGGAAAATCAGGACGCTGAGAAAAATTCCGGTGATCAGGGATGCGAGCAGGGGAAAGAGAATTAGAACCAAAATGAACGGGGAGACGTTCAACTTGATAAAGTGTTCCAAAAAAGGAAGTGTGTTCATGGGAATATCTTAGGGAACTAAGCTTTCTTGACCAGCATGGAAGGCGCCTTTCAGTAAATTCGAAAGGCCAACTGCCAAGGGAACCCGTTGGGTTTTTCTTTGAGGAGGTCAGCGGGAAAGGGGCCGATCAGACCACTCGACTGCTGAATGGCATCCCCGCTGATGACCCCGAGGATGGAATTGGGGTTGCCCTGAACAATATCGAGATCTGATAAGGAACCGTCCGCGTTCACATGAAACCGGATGACCACGCGGTCGACGCCGATTTGTGCCATGGTCTGTTGGACCTTCAGATTCCAGCGGGAGCCAATGGCGAGATACAGTTTGTGCTGATAGCGGCCCAAGGCCGTTGCCATGGAGGCAAAGGAGTCGTCTTGTCCCATTTGGGCTCCTCCCGAAACGGCGCTGCGATCTCGAAAAATGTCGGGGGGAGGAGCCATGGCCGAGGAGGAGTCCGAGGCATCCGCGGCAGCCTGGGCGGCCGAGGGTGGGCTATTGTCCTGACTTTGATCCTGATCCGGCTTGGTATCGGGAGGGGTGTCGGAGGGTGTCTTTTGAATCGGAGTTCCCGGTCCGGGAGTCGGTTTCAGAAGTTCGGGCTTGGGAAGAGCCGGAGCAGGGGGCGGAGTTTTGGCCGCTTGATTTGGTTTGGCTTGGCTTGGACTTAATCGGGCGGAGGGAGGAGGGGAGGCTTGATTGGGTGAGAATTGGCTGTTCCTCATGGTGAGGGAATCGTCTTTTTTCCCCTCCTGTCCACCCAAGGTCGGATCTGTGCCATTGACCACTTTGCTGGTGGCGGCGGTATTCCGGTCGCTTTGCAAGGCGGTACGAGGGTCAGGTTTGGCGGTTTCCTGAAGGCCGGAGGCATCCACAAATTGACTCTCCGGCGGGGGAGTGGCGGGTGGGGCTTGCATCAGCCTCTGAATCTTTAAATTTGTCCGGACCTGTTCCTCGGGGGCTTTTTTTTGCAACCGGTTGATCTGCTCGGACGAAACCCAAAAAAATGCAAAGAGGAGGAAATAAAGGAGGGTAAAGGCAGCCGCGATGAGCATGTCCCGGCGTTCGCGGGCGTCTTCTCCCGCGTACGGCAAGGTCATGGTCATGAGTTCATTCAAGGGGGAAAAAGGGATTAGGACAAGGGCGCCGGCGACGGAGAAACCGCTGGGGCTTGGCGGAACCGGTCGACCATGATGTAAAAAGCCGGCACGAGGTAGAGCGTTAAGAACGTGGAGGAGAGCATTCCGCCGACCACCGCCACCCCAAGGGGTCGGCGGCTTTCGGCTCCTGCACCCAACCCCAAGGCAATGGGAAGAATGCCAATGACGGTGGAAAGAGCGGTCATGAGAATCGGCCGGAGACGTACCGCCCCCGCCTGCCGCATGGCATCGACGGCGGAAACTCCCAAGGCCCGCCGCTGGTTGGCAAACTCCACCAAGAGAATCGAATTCTTGGTGACCAAACCCAAGAGAAGGACCAAGCCGATCAAGCTGTAGAGATTCAGATTCATCGAGGGGATGGTGGGTAAAAGTCCGAAAATGAAGGCCAAGGGTGCAGGCAAAACACCCGGAGGCACATATTGGGGAATGAGGGCAAAGTTATTGATCAGGCCGAGCGCGTAGAGACAGACAAAGGCGCCAAAGACGGCCAAGGGCAGGGCCACCATGATCGTAAAGGGGTGGATCAGACTCTCGAACTGGGCGGCCAATGCCATGTAAACGATGAGAAGAGCAAGGAACACAATTTGCCATGCTTCGCCCCGACCGGAGCGCAGTTCCCGTGCCTCCCCGTCAAACTCCAGGGTGACGCCCGCCGGAAGAATCCGACGGGCGATCTCCTCGGTTCTTTCGATGGCCTGCCCCAAGGTGATCCCCTGGGGTTGGCCGGTGACGGAGGCGCTTCGTTGCCTCATAAAGTGGTGGATGGAATTGACGGAGCCTTTTTCCCGGGTTTTGACCAGGTCTCGGATCGGCACCAGTTCCCCTGACCGGGTACGGACGTAAAGAATGTTGAGTTCGTCGGGGACCAGACGGTTACTGCGACGAAGTTGGGCGATCACGTCGTATTGTTTGCCTTCAAAGTTGAAGCGGGAGATGTCGAGTCCCCCTAACAGGATCTGCAGGGCCTCGGAGATGTCTCGGACGGAAATGCCAAGATTCGCCGCCCGATTGCGGTCGATTTCCAGATCCAGCTGGGGTTTTTCGTAGTTGAAGTTGACGCGTGGCTGGCTGAGGAATCCCTCCTTGGCGATTTCGTCCCGGAGATCCTTCGCCGATTGTTCCAATTGCGGAAGGTTGGATCCCTGAAGAACCACCTCGAAGTTTTCCTGAAAGCCCCGGCCCACAGCCTTGGGGAGGGAGGTGATGACCAAGGCGCCACGAATTTCACTGATCATCCGGGTGAACATGGATCCGCTGGCTCCCGGCCGGGCGATATCCAGGGCGGAGCGTTTCCGGTCTGCTTTGAGACGAATGAACATGAGTCCGAGGTTGGATTGTCCGGGAGCACCGCGGGCCAGCGCCACCGCCCCGAAGTAACTGCGAACTTCCGGATATTCCGAGGCGATTTTTTCCGCCTGGCGGAGGTAGCGATCCGTGGCCTCACTGGTTGAGCCCTCCGGGGTGATCACGATGGCGATAATGGAACCCTTATCCTCGTCCGGGAGAAATTCCTGCGGGATGACCCGGTAAAGAAGAACTGTCAGGCCCAGAATTCCGGTTCCCAGGCCAATCAGGAGAAGGGGTGAGCGCAAGGCACGGGCCAAACTGCTGGCGTAGGCGGTGGACAGGCGATGAAGGAAGAGGTCAATTTTGCGAGCGAAGGCGGAGGCCACCGTGGAAGTGGGCCGGAGAAAGTGGGCCCCTAAGGCAGGGCTGAGGGTTAGGGCGACAAAGGCCGAGATGGCGACCGATCCGGCCAGGGCGATGGCGAACTCCCGAAAAAGAATGCCGGTGGTGCCGGATTGGAAGGCGATGGGCAGAAAGACCACAATCAAGCTGGCGGTGATGGCAAGCACGGCGCCGGTGATTTCCTTCATGGCCAATAAGCTGGCGTCGAAAGGCTTCATGCCCTCCTCGATGTGGCGGATGATGTTTTCCAGCACCACGATGGCGTCATCGACCACGATGCCGATGGCCAGCACGAGGGCGAGGAGGGTCAGGATGTTGACGCTGTAGTCGAGGAGATAAAGCAGGGCAAAGGTGCCCAAAATCGAAATGGGAATCGCGGCGGCGGGGATGATCGTGGCGCGGGCATCGTGCAAAAAGAAAAAGATGAGCACGATGACCAGCAGGCAGGAGATTCCAAGGGTGACGACCACCTCATGAATGGCGTCCTCCACATAAAGGGAGGAATCATAAGGGATATCCACTTTGACGTCGGAAGGGAGGGTGGGCCGGATGATCTCCAATTCGGCGCGGACCCTTTTGGCCACCTGCACGGCATTGGCGTCCGACTGCTTGACCACGCCCAGGCCCACGGCTGGTTCTCCTTTAAACCGGGCGATGGTCTCCTCCACTTCCGGACCAATTTCGACCGTCGCCACGTCTCGGAGACGAATGGGAGAGTCGGCTGATTCCCTGACAATGAGATTGGCGTACTGCTCGGGTTGGTCCATCCGGCCCCGGGCCAGAATGCTGAGGGAGCGTTCCTGTCCCTCGATTCGGCCGGAAGGGAGTTCGACATTTTCCCGCTGGAGGAGGCTACGGATATCGGTGGCGGTGACTTGGCGCGCGGCCATCTTGGCCGAATCGAGCCAGATCCGCATCGAGGGCCGCTTCTCCCCGCCAAAATTGATCCCGCCCACCCCGGGAAGCACCTGGAGCCGGTCCTTGATTTGGCGCTCGGCTAGATTGGTGAGTTCGAGGGTGGAGCGAGTGGCGCTGGAGAGGGCGACCCACATGACCTCTTGGGCATTGGCATCCTGCTTCGCCACGATCGGTTCCTTGATGTCATCCGGTAGTTTGTCGCGGACCCGGCTAATTCGGTCGCGGACATCCTGGGCGCCCGTGTCGACATCGTGATTGAGTTCGAACTCCACAATGATCGCACTCACTTGCTCCCGGGATTCGCTCCGGAGGATCTTGATTCCGGGAATGTTGTTTAACTCCTGTTCCAGGGGCTCCGTCACGTCGGCCTCGACCAGCTCGGCGTTGGCTCCGGGATAGATCGTGGTGACGGAAACGATGGGGGGATCGATGTTGGGTAACTCGCGGACGGGCAGGCGGGACAAGGCGACCAAGCCGATGACGACAAAGGTCAGATTGAACATGGTGGCGGCGATCGGCCGCCGAATGCAGAATTCGGGAAGGGTCACGGGGTCGCGGCGGGTTTTTCCGGAAGCAGCTTGCGGCCGGGAGAGAGGCGCAGGTTGCCGGAGCGGGCCACCAAATTCCCAGCCTGCAGGCCTTTGACAATTTCAACTTTCCCCGGGATGCGGAGTCCCGTTTCCACGGGAACAAGTTCGGCCACTCCTTCGTTGGATCGGTAGACGGCGAAGCCTCCCGCATTGGGAAAAAGGCACTCCTCGGGAACGGTCAGGGCCTTTGCCTTAATTCCCACCGTGATCTCCAGGTTGGCAAACATGCCGGGCTTGAGGCGTAAATCGGAATTGGGCACATAGGCGCGCACCTGAACGGTGCGGGTTCCAGGATCGACCCGGGGCTCGATGAGATAAATCTCACCCGCAAACGTCTCCTCCGCATAGGCGGCCACTTTTAATCGAATCGTTTGGCCGGGCCTGATTTTGGCGCTGTAACGTTCCGGGACACTAAAGTTCAGTTTCATGCGGTCGAGGTCGTAGATGCTGACCAGGACTGTTTGTGGGCTGACGTACTGTCCGACACTGACAAATCGTCGGCCGAGGATGCCGTCGAACGGTGCGGTGAGGGTGTACTCGGTCATTCTCTTTTTGGCCAAGGAGAGCGAAGCCTCCATGCGGGAAAAGTTGGCATGGGTCTGGTCGTGTTCCTGCTGGGAGATGGTCCCGTCGGCCAGCAGCATATCGGCTCGGTGAATGGTCTCTTGGGCCAGTTTGTAGTCGGCTTCAGCCTCCGCTACGGTGGCGGCCTGCTTAGATTCGTCGATCTGGAGAAGAACGTCCCCTTTTTTTACCGTCTGCCCCTCGGTCAAGCGAATGGAGGTGATTTCCCCGTCCACTTCTGGGCGGATATCCACCGACTCCTCGGCATCGAGAGATCCCACCGCGTCGAGGGTTTCCTGCAGGGGGCCTACTTCCACCGGGACGAGCTCCACTGGGACGGGAGCATCCTTGGGGGGACCTCCCCGCTTGCCGCAACCGGCCAGAACGGCCATAGCCATGATGAGGAAAATATAATTCATGAGATGAATGGTTAATAATGTGAAGTATCTGAATTTCGGTCAAGATGGCAGAAAGGACCGAATGGCTCGAATCAGATCCCCAAGTCCGTCCCGATTTTGCGCGGAGACGGGGTAAATGGTCCTGCGGGCTGCAGTTTTGAGGGTGGGGAGGTGTTTCTGGGCTTCCGGCAAGTCGCATTTGTTGGCGGCAATCAGGAACGGGCGTTTTCCCAAGGACGCATCGTGCAGGCGTAGCTCTTTGCGGAGCAGTTTGTAGTCTTCCACCGGGTCTCTGCCTTCTGTGCCGGCCGCATCGATCACCATCAGCAGAACGGAGCAACGCTCGATATGTCGAAGAAAATCATGGCCCAGCCCTTTGCCTGAATGGGCTCCCTCCACCAGTCCGGGAATGTCGGCGAGCGTAAAGCGGGTTTCCTCCGGACTGCCCACCACGCCGATGTAGGGGGCCAACGTGGTGAACGGGTAGGGGGCGATTTTGGGGCGGGCGGCGGAAAGTGCGGCTAGCAGGCTGGATTTTCCGGCATTGGGCAAACCGACCAAGCCAACTTGGGCGATCGATTTAAGCACCAGGATGAATTCCCCGGCCTCTCCCGGTCGTCCGTCCTCGGCGTAACGCGGAGTTTGGCGCACGGAGCTGGCAAAGCGTGAATTTCCCCGCCCCCCTCGACCTCCTTGGCAAAGAACAAATTTTTCCCCGGGCTGGGTCAGATCAGCGATCGGCTCCCCCTCTTCTCCGGGGGGAAGGGGATAGACCACGGTTCCGGGCGGAACTTTCAAGAGACAGGGTTTACCGTTTTTTCCCGTGCAGTTTTTACCACTGCCGCCTCCCCCGTGGGCCGCGCGGGCGTGGGGCCGGAAACGTAGATCCACCAAATTGTTCAGTTGTGGATCCACCTCGAGCACCACATCCCCGCCTTGCCCGCCGTCTCCTCCGTCCGGTCCGCCTTTTGGCACGAATTTTTCCCGAAGAAAGCTGATGGCTCCCCGGCCTCCGTTACCTGCCCGGGCGTGGATGCGGACGCGGTCAACGAACATGAGATTTCTCCAGCCATGATGCCAAGGGGCAGGCGAGGAACATGGCCACCGCAGTTCCCACGGCCAACGGCAAAGCCCCGGAGTAGCCGCCCAATTTGGCCGCCAACCAGCCAGCTCCATAAACGGCTGCTGCCAACCCCAAGGATTCGATGAGAGAGCGATGCCATGGTCGACTTCGGGAGAGGCCCAGCAGGGCTCCCAAAAAAAGCACGGCCAGGATCAGCCACGAGGGTGGATGTAAGACCGGACGAGGACCTTGGGCCAGTCCCTGCCAAGCCCGCACCACAGCTTCCGAGAGGGTGCTTTTTCCCCATGGGGAATCGATCGCCGGATCGACCTCCGGAAGGGCACCGGAAACAATCACTGGCCGTTTTGAAAGAGTTGCTAGATCGTAGTAAGGACGAACACCGATCCTCTCTTGTTCGGCGGCCAGCACCACCCCACGGATTTCCATTTTGATGGGGACGGGCTCGGGACTGGACCAATCCACTGGAATGGAACCACGAAGATCCAGGGGGATGGTTTGGACGTCCCGATTTTGAGAATCGCGGAGGATCAGGTTTCGGCCCTGGAGTTCTGATCGGGAGAAATCGGCCTCCACTTCCTGGGCATACATGACCAGCAGCCAGGAGGGGATGACCACTCCCTGCTGTTGAAAAACCATGGGAAGTCGATCCAGCAGCCCATTCGCTTCCGGAGTGACCTTCCAGGCAGCCATGGCGGCGTTTTTTCGCAGACGTTCCTGAGGGGCGAGGAAGGATTCGGCCGAGCGAAGGGTCTGGATGGAGCCCCGATGGGGAATTTCCGGCAGGGTGATTTTTTCGGTCAGGGGGAGGGGGGGCAAAGCGGCGGCGGGAAGAACCGGGGAGTCAAAGGCACCCAGGGCGCGCGAGAGTTGGTCGTCTTGCACCGGCTCGAAAACATCCGGTGCGTCGAGGGGGAGAAGAATCCCCACCGGGTGGGGGCGGTAAGGGGAGACGGCGCGGAGTGCCAAGGTGAGATCCAACCGTGGCCACGGCCATGGATCTCCAGCCAAGTCCTCGATGGTCAGAAGTAAGGGGAGGGCGGCATTTTTGGCCGGAGGATGGCCGGAGGGTAGACCTTGTCGGGACCATGGAACCAAACTGGTGGCACTCAGCAGGCCCAGGGAGAGGGCGGCCAGCAGGGCCAGGATGCGGGAAGACGTCATCCATTGTTGTTAGCGGGAATTCTGCCGATGGCGAAGGCGAACCGGATTGAAAAGGGGTGCTCGCATCCTAGGGTGGAGGCGTGACCCAAGGAGCCATCGATGTGCCTGAGGTTCTTCCGAAGGAGAAAACCGATCTCTCGGAGGCTTTCGCCAAGGGTTGGCGGGTCCTGGTTTGGAATGATCCCGTCAACTTGATGAGTTATGTTGTGTTTGTTTTCCAGAAAGTCCTGGGATTTGATGAGACGAAAGCCAAGAAGCACATGTTGGAGGTGCATGAGCGGGGACAGAGTGTGGTGGCGATCGAGACGCGTGAAAAATCGGAATTTCTCTGTCATCGGCTGCAGGAGTTTGGTTTGAAATCAACGATTGAGGCCAACCCGGCATGAGGATTCTGCGGAAAAAATCGGGAGATCGGAGCATCGAACTGGCAGCCCCGGAGGCGGCACTCCTCAGACAGACATTGGAGAGCACCGCAGAGGCCTATCGGACGAATCCGGGCGAACTGGATCCCATGGTGGGAAATGTTTGGTACGAACGGGCGGGTTTGCGGGAAGCAGGAATCCGGGGTGAGGATGCCTTGCACTGGATTGAGGGGCTCCATGAGGTTCGGTTGGGGCGTGAAAGATTCACGCAGGCTTGGCTACGGAAATTACCTGCGGTTGGGCAAGCAGGGGTCTGGCTTCTCCCTGCGGCCGAAGTCGAGGCATTTTTAGCGACGCTCAACGATCATCGATTGCGTCGGGCTGCAGAATTTGATCTCGGGGAGGGTGATTTGGAGGTGATGGCCCTGGAGAGGGCCAAAGGCGATAAAAGGATCGCTCTAGTGGAGATTCACTTCCTTGCATGGATAATCGAAATGATTCTCCATGAATGACTTGCGCTAAAAAACATCCCTTTACTTGGTTTTTTTTAATTGGGTGCTAAAGACTTAGGCACCAAAGAGCTATGAGAACGCGTTTTGATTTGATTGTGGTTGGTGCGGGCCCAGCGGGTTGCGCGGCCGCCCGTTCATTTGCTCTTTCCGGAAAATCTGTCGCCTTGGTAGAGGCAGAAGCGGAGGGCGAAAGCCACAAGCGGTTTGCTGGAGAATGGCTGCACCCACAAGGGGTAGGGGCTCTCGAGCAAATTGGGTTTGGATCGATCACCTCATTGAAGGGGCGTCCCCGTGGTCGTGGATTTGTCGTTTATCCCGGACACGGGGAATCTCCGGTGAAATTGGATTATGTGAAGGGGCAGTTGGGGTTGGCTTTTCATCATGGCGATTTGGTGGATGAGATGCGCCAGGTTGTTTCCGAGACTGATCGGGTGACCTTCTTTCGCGGAGTGCGCGTGGCCTCGGCGGATGATTCTGGCGTCGTGCTCGATTCAGGAAAACGATTGGAGGCCAAACTGGTCGTGGGGGCCGATGGACGATCCAGCGTGATCCGTCGCAGTCTGCGTGGGGCGACGCATCACAAGCCCATCTCCGCCATGACCGGGATTCTTTTGCAAGGGGTGAAGGCGCCTTATCCGGATTACGGACATGTTTTCCTAGGCAAACCCAGTTTTCTTCTCGGTTACGAAATCGCTCCATCCACCATCCGCATTTGTGTGGATGTGCCCCTTAAATATAAGGCGGAGATGAAGGACCCCGAGTGGTTGATTTCCGCCATTCGCGATACTCTGCCTCCGGTTTGGCGTCAGCCTTGCGAGGATCAGATCCGGCATGGTCATCTGAGCTGGCAGGCCAATCATTTCCTCGCCCGTGCTGATTATGGAAATGGTCGCCGGGTTTTGATCGGGGATGCGGCCGGCCATACCCATCCCCTGACCGCCACGGGAATTACGAACGGATTGGTTGACGCGATTGAGTTTTCCCAGGCCAAGGATTTCGCCTCCTTTGCCCGTAGTCGGCGTCAGGCCTGTCGGGTGCCGGAACTTCTCTCGCGTGCCCTCTATGACTGTTTCTCCAAGGACGACGCTTTCTCCAATTCGCTCCGTCGGGCGGTGGTCTCCCTGTGGAGGAACGACGAGAAGGAGAGGGATCGCACGATGGGGCTTTTGATGGGGAATGGCCGATCGTTCCTGACTTTTGCCGGTCCCTTCCTGAAAGCCCTGATGGGTGCGTGGAGAGGTCGGGATCAGTCGACCACGGTGGCGGCGGATTTGGCCTCGATCGCCAGTTGGATTCGGTTGCCGATGGCCTATGCCATGGCGGGTTGGGTTCGGTCCCGGGCTTAAGAGAACTGCCTCATTCTTTGGTCGCCAAATAGGCGGCAAATGCCTTCAAAGGAAACGCCCGTTTGTAGTGGTCATAACGGATCAGGGTGGTCCGATAAAAAAGCCCCGGAATCGGTTGGGGAGGGAAATCCCCGTCCGGTTTTTGCGTTTTCAGCAAAAACTCCAATCCGCGAAGGACTGCCGGATCCCTCTTCGAGCCACTGGACAAGAGGGCGATGACCGCCAGTGCGGTCGGTTCCACCAAGCCGTGGGAACTGGGAATCGGGCGTCGTTCCAGGCAGGAATCGGGGTGTTCGCCCCATCCCCCGTCCGCCAGTTGCTGTTGGAGGAGAAAATGTCTGCCTCGAGCGATTCGTGCATCGCTCTCAGGGATTCCAACGGCTCGCAATCCGGGCAAGGCAAAGGAGGTGCCATAATTAAAACAGATCCCCCAGACCGCTTCCCAGGAGCCATCCGCTTTCTGGGTTTCCGTCAAATACCGGATCCCTTCGCGAATTGCTTGGTCCACCCGCGCTGATTCCAGCTTGGGAAACTTTTTCTGGACGAGGGCCAGAGCGGAAAGCACCGATCCAGTGCATTCCGCGAAGGAGTGGTCAACCATGATGTCGGCGAACACGTGCGAAGCGTTGAAGATCTCGATCCAGAGCGGTCCGACGACCCGGTCGCAGCTTCCCCAACCCCCATCGCGGTTTTGGTAACTGAGGATGAAGCGAACCCCGTTTTCGACGACTTCCCGGGGGACAGCCTGAGGAAGGTAGGCTTCCGCATCGACCAAAGCCAAAAGACTTTCGGCGGTGCAGTCGGCAATGGACCATCCGTTGCGCCTTTCACTGAATGGCCAACCTCCTTTTCTTGGCAGGCGATGATACCGGCGGGGATGGGGCAGTTCGTCCACCACCTGATTTTCCATCAAGTAGCGACAGCCCTGACGGATCATATCCGGGGGGACCATTTCCCGGGGCAGATGGTTGGCCCCTTGGAGGGTGAACGCCGTGTCCCAGACCTTGGAGGAGGTGAACCCCTGACAGGCGGTGTGATCGGGGTGCTCCCAGAGGTAACGCGGCAATTCCTCCCAACTTCGGCGAAGCCGATCGGGCTGCTGCTCGATGAAGTGGACCAGGGTGTTGTAGCAGGCATTGACCGGAGCCTGACGAACGTAATCGGATTGCTCGTCCTCGTAGCAGATATGTTCGTAGGCCAACCGGAGGGCCTTTTGGCGGATCCAGGAGGGAATCCATTTCTCAAGGTGGCGGACGAGGGGGAGGGAAATCCGCAAAAGAAAACCTTCCGGGACGATGTGATCGGTCGGAGCCTGATCGCCCCGATGGCGCGGCCAATCGATCTGCTCGAACCCCTGGGGAAAAAGTTCGCCCCGTATCTCCCGGAGACGGACATCCAGGGGGGCTTGCCAGCGGCGGCCATAAAAGTAGGCCATGGGGAGGTAAACCACGCGGACGTATCCGGAAATGTTGATGGGTTGCAGAGGAAACCACTTGGGCAAGAGATAAAGTTCAGGCGGAACCGGACTGACACCCGACCAATCGTACAGATTGAGAATGGAGAGGATAAACTTTCCCCAAGCCGCCGCCTTGACAGGGGTCCCCATGCGATGAATCCAATCCCTCATCCGGACCAGTTCGCGACGATCGGGTTTTTCCCCCAGCAGGCGGAGAGCGGCATAGGAGATGGAGCTTGTGAAGACCGCCCCGCGGACCGATTCTTCGTGCAGACCGATGGATCCATCGGGGAGTTGGGGTTTTAACAGTCCTGCGACCAGACGGTTTCTCTCCTGTTCTGAAACGGGATGCCGGGTCAGGTAGGTGGTGATGGCGTAGAGAGGTAGGAGAAAGTTGGGGCCGGTGTAAGGAACCCGCCAACTGCCGTCCGCTTCCTGCGTGGTGTGCAGGAATCCGACCAGACGTCGGGTGGACTCGGAAACGGCAGCGCGAAGAGTGTCTCCGCCACTCATCAGGCTGAGCCCATGCGTTGGATGCGGTCTGTGGTTTGCGCCCGGAATTCGTTGATCAATCCGGACACAAATTCCTGTAGAGAGGGAGCTCCAGGTTCCAAAAGGGGAAGAAGATCCAACGCCAAGACCACCTCTTGGGCCTGATCGGGAGAATACGCATCGGCGAAGGTGGCTTGCGCCCGGCGACGGCCGGCTGCGGCCAGATCGTATCGCTTGCCTCCCTCCACTTGGGATCGAAAACAACGGAGCAAGGCAGGGCCAAAATCCTCCGGGGCCGCGCAGGGGAGCCGGACGATTCTGGAGGAAGGGACCCAGTCCAAATCCCCCCAAACCTCGCACCCGTAAACCTCCTGGGGCCGGGAGGTCAAGGGGAGTTGGCGAAGAGCCGTCAAGGAGGCTCCCAAAACGGCAAGATGGGTTTCGTGTCGGTCGGCGGGGTTGTGGAGGTACACGACCCGGGGTCGGGTGGCTTTCAGAATCTGGATCAGATCGCCCACCAGGGAGGAGTTGGGGCTCGGGCGAATTTCCGCGCTGGAAAAATCCAGTTGGATCACCGAGGCGTAGTCTCCGAGTTTTGCGGCCTGACGTTGCTCCTCTTGCCGAAGACGGATCAATTCCGTGTCGGGGATTTTGGCATAAGGTCCGGACCGTGGGGCGCCGGCCCCATTTGTGACCACCACTCCGGAGAATCGTTGGGTGGGATGATTCCGGCAGGCGGTGATGCCGGGGAAAGCGAGAATTTCCAGATCATCGGCATGGGCTCCGATTCCCAAATGGGTGGTGGAGGCCAAGCTCTCCTGGGGATTTTCTTTCTTGGGCAAAAAAAGATCAGATCCTGGCTGCGAGAAATTCATCGGGAGGGCCGTTTCGGTTGTTTTCCAAACACCCAGGCAGACGCCAGGACATAATTGAACAGGGAACCGGTGGCGACGGCCACTCCGTTGAGCACGGCGGTCTCCACGGGGCGGTCGGCTTGGATGAAAAAGAGCAGAAGATTCAGGAGCGTGATTTGGATGAGAAAAGCGGAGAGGGCCGCCAGATAGTATTGACCGGCCAGCTTCCAGGTGGGGGGCCAGCGGCGAAAGGTCCAAGCAGCATTGAGGAGATAATTGACCCCACAGCAGACCATCCAGGCCGCGATGGCGGCAAGGGTGGCGGCCATGTGTCCTCCGGGGTTGATGTCATGGATTTGACCCGCCAATGAAAGAAAGGCCAAAACGAGCAGGGTGTTCAGCACCGTGCCCGCCCCCCCGACGATTCCAAACCGCAGGATCTTGCCCATTTGCCCGCCCAGCACCTCGCCGAGACCTTGTGGATGTGGGGAGTCAGTCCTGGGCTGGGGCATGGAAAGAGATTGTGGAGGGAATCGGGTCAATCGGCAAACGGGTTGAACGAAAAAGGAGGGTACCCGTCCAAAGAAGATGGGATTTAGCCTCAACCCTGAATTTACCGGGGGGGACCTTGAGCCGGAAAGTTTCAAGGCTTTCCGTCAGACCTTGATCATCCGGGGTGAATTGACCGAGCCGCCCACCTGGTTCCCCTCCTTCCGGGAACTGACGATGCGGCTGAAGGGCTCGGCGGTGACGGTGATCCTGATTGAATCGGAACGGGAATTAAGGGATCTATATTGGCAATGGACCGGAAGAAACGGCGGCCGGGATTTCGTCAACGATCTCATCTTTCCCGACGAATACGAACCTGGCATCAAACTGGATCTGCAGGCGGATCGGCTGCATCCCACCGTGACCGCACAGAAGATTGTGCCGGAGAATTTGCACGACCTGGCCGGGCGGGTCTCCGCCTTGGCCGCTTTGGGCCTCTGAACCCCAAAATCATCGTTTCCGGGCTGGTGTTTGCGGCGGTGGTGACTCTGGGATTGGGGAGGTCCGGGGAGACGGTTTCTTCCGCCGATCTCAAGCCAAAGGGGGACCTCTTTACCTATCAAGGAAAGCCATTTAGCGGAACCGCCCTGGCCGAATCCAAGGGGCGAAAAACGGAGGTGGAATTCTGGGAAGGTAGGATGCACGGGCGTTACCGCAGTTGGTACGGCAATGGAAAAATGGAGAGCGAGGCCTATTTCGAAAACGGAAAACGGGAGGGAGTGGCCCGGCTTTGGAACGAGCAGGGGGTCATGGTCCAAGAGACGCGGTTCCGAGAAGGGGCGGCGGAGGGCGATGTCACGGAATGGTACGCCAACGGCAATCTGGAGCGGCGCGCGGGGTGGCAGAACGGAAAGAGGAGCGGAAAGGTGGAAACCTGGTATGAGAACGGGAGAAAAAAGGGGGTGGGATTTTTTATCAACGGTCTGCGCGATGGCACGTTTGTCGTGTGGTGGCCCAACGGAAAGAAAAGGGTGGAGAGCAACTACCAGAAAGGGGTGCCTCACGGATGGTGGGTGGAATGGGATGAGGACGGGGATCAGGTGAAACAGTCCTATTTTGTGAAGGGAAAAGAATCTGAAACCCCTCCCAAGAGAGAGTCTTGAACCGGACGGTGGCCAAGGTAGGATTTTCGGTTCCCAAGCACCCGTAGCTCAACTGGATAGAGTGTCGGCCTCCGAAGCCGAAGGTTGCGCGTTCGACCCGCGCCGGGTGCAGATGGCTCCATCGAACGGGATTGAGCAGGGCGTCAGGCTTCGATATAAGGAATGACCGCTTTTCCGGAGTAGCTCAGCGGTAGAGCGATCGGCTGTTAACCGATTGGTCGCTGGTTCGATCCCAGCCTCCGGAGCCATTCGATGCGCTTCGATCCCAGCAGGCCCGGCCTGCGCAAAAGGGCTAAGATTTGGGGAGCAAAAAGTAGGAAAGGCTGTCGCTCAAGGCCAAGGCGCTGGCTTCGATAATGTTGGTGGAGACCCCCACGGTGCCCCATTCCCGCTGTCCATCGGTTGATTCCACGAGAACCCGGATCCGAGCCGCCGTGCCTCCCCGGGAATTGACGATCCGAA
>Ga0214923_10001749_pt1 | contig 30244 bp, 27 predicted proteins | sample LL1510_MetaG_FD_177993 | JGI IMG/M metagenome (GOLD analysis project Ga0214923, IMG submission 177993) | Freshwater microbial communities from Lake Lanier, Atlanta, Georgia, United States - LL-1510 | ecosystem: Environmental > Aquatic > Freshwater > Lake | place: USA: Georgia | collected...
AAGGCAAGGGGTCGGCGAACGCTCGAGGAGCGTTGGGCCGCCGCGGCCCAAGCGACGAGACTTTTGCCGCCCCGAAGCCGCCGCGACACCACGGATCACGATGCGCTAGTCCTTTTCGGCCAACTCTTTTTTGTAGGCCTTCAGAGCGGCGGCTTCTTTCGAGAGTTTGAACTCGGGGCCGGCCGGGAAGTATTGGATGTCGTCCTGCAGGTAGTAGGGGCTCGGCAGCGTCTGCCCGCCGACGTCCACCTGGCAGCCGGTGAGCGACAGGCCCGCCGCGCCCACGGCCAGGAGGCCGAAGAGCCGGGTCGACACGTGGGAGAGGCTACGACGCATGACGTTCATTCCTGCGGACTTGGCGACGGGAGTCGTATCGACCGGCACGATCCGAAAACTTTGAAGAACCCCTCCAACCGTCACCACCGTGCCTCCCGGACCGCTCCCCAGATTGCCCAGACTGTGGCCGCCAGGCCCGGGGGTCGCCGGGCACACACCCCGGCCCGCCGGATGATGCCCGGTGGAACTGCGTCCGCGCAGAGCCGTTTGCGGTACAACGAAGCGATGCGCCGCTGTCGTTGCACGCCGTGCGTCGTGTCGGCCGCTCTCGCGGTGCTCCTCGCGGCCCCGCAGGCGGCGCCCGCGCAGGTGGTGCTGCCGCCGGGAACGGCGCCCGGCAGCCAGACCGTGCCCACGCCCGCGTTCGACGCGGCGCTCGCGGCCCTCGCCGTCGGCGACCTCGACGCGGCGCTCGAGATCGCCGGCCAGGAATACCGCGGCGGCATCCGGGCGGGGGCGCAGCGCTGGATCGATTCGATCGCCGCGGCGATGGCCGTCGGCGAGGCCCACTACGAGTTCGGCCGCCTGCGCGAGGCGGTGGCCGCCTACGACGAGGCGCTGCTCCTCTGGGCCGCGCATGCCGACTGGCTCCTGGCCGTGCAGTTCCCGGCGCAGCCGCTGCGCGGCCTCGCCCAGCAGCGGGCGGCCACGTGGGGCCGCAGCCAGCGCCCCACAACCCCGGCCGCGATTCCCGAACAGCTCTCGATCCGCCAGGGCGGGGCCGATCCGCAGCAGGTGCTCAGGCAGGGGGGCGTGCTCACCGGCCCGGTGAACTATCCCGTGCGGCCGCAGGAGATCGTGCGGGCGCTCGTGGTGGCGATCTACCGCCGCGCGGAGATCCTCGGCGACCTGGCCCGCGAGGGGGCCGCGCTCGACGACGTGGCCAAGGCGCTCCTCCGCCGCCCCGCACCCCCGAACCACTGGTCGCAGTCGTGGGTCGACGTCGCGCTGGGCGTGGCGTCGTGGGCGCAGGGAAAGGCCGATCAGGCGGTGCCGCTCCTCACCCGCGGCCTCGTCGCCGCCAATCAGTTCGACCATCCGCTCACCTCGTGGGGGCTGATCGTGCTCGGCCGGATCGCGCTCGACGCCGACCAGCCGGCGGCGGCGCTGCGGTATTTCGAGGAGGCGACCTACACGGCGGCCGATTACGCCGACGCCCGCGCGCTCGAGGAGGCCTTCCGCCTGGCGTTCGCGGCCCACGCGGCGACGGGGGCGCGGGGCGTGCCGCCCGCCTTCGAGGCGGCCGCCGACTGGGCCCGGCAGGGGCTGCCCGCGCTCCGCAGCCGGCTCCTCGCCATGGTGGCCGAGGGCCGCGCCACCGACGGCCGGCTCAAGGCCGCGGCCGCCGCGCTCGACGAGATCGACGGCCGGCTGCTGCGGGGCGACTTCGGCCGCGGCCCCTGCGGCATCCAGGCCGCCTACGCCGCGGCCGTGCTCGCCTACGCCGCGGGCGACCTGCCCGACGGCGACGCCGACCTGGAGCGGGCGCTCGGGCTCGCCCGGGCGCGCTCGCCGCGGCTCTTCCAGCTCGAGCGGCTGGTGGAGCTCACGCTCGGGGGCGCCACCAGCATCTCCGACAGGCAGGCCGACGCCCTGTTCACGAAACTCCTCGGCGACCCTCCCGCACGCGACTTCGTGCTCGACCCCGTCGGCGCGCTCGCCGCGCTCTCCGCCCCGCGCCGCGAGGCGTTCGAGGCCTGGCTCGGCCCCGCCGCGCGCCGCGGCCACGACGCCTACCTCGCCGCCGGCGAGGCCCGGCTCCGCGGCCGTTGGCTCTCGGCCCAGCCGCTCGGCGGGCGGCGCACCGCGATCACGGCGCTCGTCGCGGCCGACCCCGAAACGCTCCCCCGGGCGGCCGCCGCCCGCCGCGCCGCGCTGCTCGCCCGACAGCCCGACTTCGCGCACACGCTCGCCGAGTCGGCGCGGCTGCGGCCGGCGCTCGTCGCGGCGCTCACGGCGGCCGACGGCGCGGCCCCCGCCGACAGGGAGGCCTGGGAGGCGGCGGCCGCACTCGCGCGGCGGCAGCGCACGTTCGTGGCGGCGGTCGCGGCGGGCCGCGAGCCGACGGTGCTCGACTTCCCGCCGCTCGATCCACCCGCCGACGTGCGGCTGCGGCTGCCGGTCAGGCACCTGATCCTGTCGTTCCAGTGGACGGCGGCGGGGCTCACCGGCGCGCTGGAGTCGAACGCCCGCGTCGCCACCTGGCAGGTGAAGCAGCCCGCGCTGCTCGCCAAGGAGATCGCGACGCTCGCCCGGGAGATCGGCGTCGTCGACGCCGTGGCCCCCGTGTCCACCGCGCGGCTCCTGGAGGGCGACTGGCCCGCCGCGGCCGAACGCGTGGAGCGGCTGCTCTTCGAACACTCGAAGGTCGACCTCGCGACCGGGATCGAGGAGCTCGTGATCGTGCCCGACGGGCCGCTCTGGTACCTGCCCTTCGAACTGCTGCCGGTCGGCTCGGCCCGCGACGCCGCAGACGCGCCGCGGCAGCCGGCGGCAGCCGTCCCGCGCACGCTGCTGCGCGACGCCTGCCGCGTGCGCTACGCCCCGACCCGCGGCCTCGCGGTGCGCAGGTTCGAGCCCGCGGCCGCCGACGGGCTGCTCGGCGTCCACGCGGCGCGGCTCTACCGCGGCGACCGTCCCGAGGTCGGGGCGGCGGTCGTGGCCCGGTTCGCCGCGTCGTTCGACCGCGTGGTGGGCCTCTCGTCCACCGGTGCAGCCGCGCTCGAGGCCGCGGTCTGCGACCGGCTCGTGCTGGCCGACGAACTCGCCGGCGAGGGGCCGATCGCCGAGCGGCCGCTGGCCGTCGGCACGTCGGGCAGGCCCGCGTTCACGTTCGGCGACTGGCTCGCGGCGCCCCCCAAGCGGCCGCGGCTGGTGATCGTGCCGGGGCTGCAGAGCGGCATGGCCGACGGGCTCGCGAAGCTCCCGGCGCGGCCGGGCGACGAGGTGTTCATGGCCGCCACCGACCTGCTCGCGGCGGGGGCCCGCACCGCCGTCGTCAGCCGCTGGAGGGTGGGCGGCAAGATCGCGATCGACCTGGTCGAGGAGTTCCTGCGCGACCTCGGCATCGAGCAGGAGGCGGCGCCGGCGGCCCCGCGGTCGCGGGCGGCGGAGGCGTGGCAGCGCGCGGTCGACGTGGTCTCGGCCGAGGAGCCCGACCTCGCCCGCGAACCGCGGGTGAAGCAGTCGGCCGACGCGGTGCTCGCCGACGCGCGGCATCCATTTTTCTGGGCCGGCTACCTGCTCGTCGACTGCGGGGCAGGACAGGTTCCCGAGGCGGCCGCGCCGGCGCCGGCGGCCCCATGACGGCGACGCCCGCCGACGCCGGTGCCGGCGGCTTCGCCACGCTCGCCGCGGCGACGTTCGTGGCGGCGGCGGTGAACTCGGTCGCCGGCGGCGGCACGATCCTCACGTTCCCGGTGCTCGCCGCCATCCTCCCGGACGGGCCGGGGCGGCTCGTCGCCGCCAACGCCACGAGCACGATCGGGCTCTGGCCGGGGGCGGTCGCGGCGGCCTGGGCCTACCGGGGCGAGCGGGCCGGGCAGCCGGCGTTCGCCCGCTGGCTCGTGCCGCCGAGCATCGCCGGGGCGGCGCTCGGGGCCTGGCTGGTGATGGTCCTGCCGCCGCAGTGGTTCGCCGCGGTCGTGCCCTGGCTGATCCTCCTGGCGGCGGTGCTCTTCGCGCTCCAGCCGCGGCTCGTGGGCCGCGCCGCGGCGGCCGGCGGAGGGCCGCACCTCGGGCTCGCCTGCGGGCTGCAGCTGCTGGTCGCGGTCTACGGCGGCTACTTCGGCGCCGGCATCGGGATCCTGATGCTGGCGATGCTCGGCCTCCTCGGCCTGGGCGACATCCACCGCTTGAACGCGGTCAAGAACATGCTCGGCACGCTCGTCAACGGCGTCGCCGCGGCCCTCTTCGCCGTGGGGGCCCTGGCCGGGTCGCAGGCCGTGTCGTGGCCGCACGCCGCGGTGATGGCGGCGAGCGCCGTGGCCGGCGGGCTCGCCGGGTCGGCCGTCGCCCGCCGGCTGCCCGCCGGAATCGTGCGCCGCGCGGTGGCCCTGATCGCGTTCGCGCTGGCGGGCTATTATTTCGCCGTCTAGACCGCATCCGACTTCCGTGTAGCAGCGGCTTCGGGGCGGCAAAAGTCGCTCGCTCCGCGAGTCCTTGCGGATTGTCGCGTGGGCCGCGGCGGCCCAATGCTCCTCGAGCGTTCGCCGACCCCTCGCCTACGTCACCTGATCCACCAATCCGTCGCTCCAGCCATCTCGGATAAGCCCTGGCCGGTTCCATGCTCGTCGAAACCACCGACCTCACGAAGCGCTACCGCGGGTTCACCGCGCTCGACCGCTGTTCGCTCGCGGTGCGCGAGGGGGAGATCTTCGGCCTGCTCGGACCGAACGGCGCCGGCAAGACCACGCTCCTGCGGCTCCTGCTCGGGCTCATCCGCCCCACGGCCGGGGCCGCCCGCGTGGCGGGGTTCGAGTGCACGTCGGAGTCGCTCGCCGTCCGCGCCCACACGGCGTACCTGCCGGGCGAGGCCCGGCTCTTCCGGCGGATGAACGGCACGCAGACGCTCGACTTCTTCTCCCGGCTGCGGCCGGCGTGCCGGCGCGACCGGGCCGCCGAGGTGGCCCGCCGGCTCGACCTCGACTGCTCGCGGCAGGTGGCCAGGATGAGCACCGGGATGCGGCAGAAGCTGGCGCTGGCGGTGGTGCTCGCCACGGAGGCCCCGCTCACGATCCTCGACGAGCCCACGGCGAACCTCGATCCCACGGCCCGCGCCGAGGTGCTCGCGCTCGTGCGCGAGGCGCGGGCGGCGGGCCGCACGGTGATCTTCTCGTCGCACGTCCTCTCGGAGGTGGAGGAGACGTGCGACCGCGTGGCGATCGTGCGGTCGGGCCGGCTCGTGCACGAACAGTGCATCGCCGCGCTCCGCCGCAGCCACCGGATCACGGCCCGCCTGGCCGGCGCGTGGGACGCCGTGCCGGCCCACCTCGAGGCGCACGCGACGCTCGTCGCCCGGGAGGAGGGCCGCGTGGTGATCGAATCGGGAGAGTCGCTCGCGCCGCTGCTCGGGTGGCTGGCGACGCTCCCGCTCGACGAGGTGCAGATCGAGCCGGTCGGGCTCGGCGGCGTGTACGACAGGTTTCACAAGGCATCGGGGTGGCAGGCCGGGGAGGTGACAGGCTGAAGCCTGTCCGACGTGGGACATGTTCGACGCGGCCATCTGGAGAAAGACGTGGGGCGACCAGCGCGGGCTGGTGCTGGCGCTGGTCGCGCTCTGGACCGGGTTCCCCTGGCTCTACATCTGGCTTTCGGCGCAGATTCCGATGTCCGCCTTCCAGGACGTGCTCCTCCGCGCGATCCCGCAGGACTGGCAGCGGCTCTCCGGCGTGCCCTTCTCGGAGGTGGCCACGCACGCCGGCCGCGTGGCGCTGGCGTTCGTCGATCCGGTCGTCGTGCTCGCCGCCACCGTCTTCGGGATCACCCGCGGCAGCGACGCCGTGTCGGGCCAGCTCGAGCGGGGAACGCTGGAGATGATCCTCGCGCAGCCGGTGAGCCGCACGGCGGTGTTCGTGTCGCAGGCGCTGGCCACCGTCGCCGCGGCGGCGGTGCTGGCGGCGGTGCTCTGCGGGGCGGCCGCGTCGGCCGTGGCGCTCGGGCCGTGGGCGGGCAAGGTGGATCCCGTGCGGCTGGTGCCCGCGGCGGCCAACGTCTTCGGCCTGATGGTCTGCATGGCGGGCCTCTCCGCCCTCGTGTCGGCGGCCGACTCCTACCGCTGGCGCACGATCGGGATCATGTGCGGGTTCTACGTGTTCTCGATCCTCGCGAAGCTCGTCGGGAGGCTCTCGGGCACGCTCGGCTGGTGCGGCTACCTCTCGGTGCTCAACGCCTACGAGCCCCAGCGGCTCGTGGGCGACCCGGCCACGGCGTGGCGGCTGCTCGCGGCGTACGACGGCGTGCTGCTCGGCCTCGGCCTGGCGGCCTACGTCGCGGGCTGCCGGATCTTCGCCCGCCGCGACCTCCCGGCGCCGCTGTGACGCGGGGCTGGAAGGGCGCAGGGCGGCGTTCACGGTGGCGGCGCCGGCCGGCGTAGCGGAAGGGCGCCGGGTTGTCGCATACTGAATGGCACCCCGAGGAGATGTTCGCGATGCGTCCCGGAATGCTCGGACTGGTTGTCCTCGTGCTCGCACTGGCCCTGCAGGCCGCGGTCGGCGCCGACCAGCCCGGCCAGGCCGACCTCGACGCCGCGATCGACGCCAAGCTCGCCGCCAACGATCTCGACGACTTCAACGGCGTGCTCGACCTCTGCCGGTCGGCCCTCGACAAGGGGCTCGACGACGAGGGGCGGAAGTTCGCCGCCGACCTCTACACCGGCACGCTCATGGACCGGGCGGGGATGGTGGTCGACGCGATCTTCGGCCGCAACGTGCCCGACGCGCAGTGGCCGCGGATGCGGCAGTTCGCGATGCGCGACCTCGACGAGGCCCTCGACCGCGACCCCGCCCTGGGGGCCGCGTGGCTGATGGTCGCCCGGCTCCAGGCGCTCCCCGGCGGCGACCGCCGGCGGGCCGAGGCGGCCGCCGAGAAGGCGATCGAACTCGGCGGCGACGACAAGCTCCAGGTCGCGCAGGCCCATGTGATCCGCGGCAACCTGCGGGACGACGACCCCGCCGCCCGCGGCGTTGACTACGACCGGGCGGTGGAACTCGCCCCGCGCGACAAGGACGTCCGCCGCACCCGCGGCCTGTTCCACCTCCTCAACGACGACTTCGACGAGGCCCGGGCGGACCTCGAGGTGGCGATCGCGGAGGCCCCCGACGACGTCTCGCTGCTCGAGGCGCTCGGGATGGCCTACATGATGGAAAACCGGCTCGACGAGGCGCAGCAGACCTTCGACCGCGCGATCAAGGCCGATCCCGACGCGGCCGGGGCGCTGCTCCAGCGGGCCCGCGTGCTCGCGCTCAAGGGGGAGCGCCCCCGCGCGATCGCCGACCTCGACAAGGCGATCGAGATCGACCCCGACGACGCGATCCCGCTCGTGCTCCGGGCCCGCATCCACCAGCAGGCCGGCGACACCGAGCGGGCCCTGGCCGACCTCGAGAGCGTGCTCGGCCGCCGCCCCGACCACCCGGCGGCGCTCGAGCTCCGCGGCCTGATGGCCGCCGAGAAAGGCGACTACGCGGCCGCGATCCGCGACTTCCGCAAGCTCGTAGCGCAGCACTCCGACGACGCCCTGCTCGTGGGGCAGCTGGGCATGCTCTACCTGGCCGCGAAGCAGCCGCGCGAGGCGATCCGGCGGTTCACGCGGGCGCTCGAGCTCGACGACCGGCAGTTTCTCGCCCGCCGCGGTCGCAGCGACGCCCTGATCTCGATCGGCGATCACGAGGCGGCGCTCGCCGACCTCGAGAAGGCGCTCGAGCTCGAGCCGGACAGCGAGGGCGTGCTCAACAACCTCGCCTGGCTCCTGGCCACGTCGCCCGACGAGTCGCTCCGCGACGGCCGGCGGGCGATCGAGCTGGCGACGCAGGCCTGCGAGAAGACGGAGTGGAAGCAGGCCCACATCATCAGCACGCTGGCGGCCGGCCACGCGGAGTCGGGGGATTTCGGCAAGGCCCGTGAATACAGCCGCAAGGCCGTGGAGGTCGGCGGCGAGTCGGACGAGGTGAAGGAACAACTGCGGAGCGAGCTTGCGAGCTACGAGGCGGAGAAGCCGTGGCGCGAGCGGCAGGAGGTGGCCGAAGCGACGCCCGACGGCGGCGGCGACCCCGTGCTCGAGGCGGTGCGTGAAGAGGAGGAAGACGCCCCGGTCGAGAAGCCGATGGCGGAAAAGAAGCCGCGGCGGCCCTTCGACGAGTAGCGTATTCCGGAGGTGCAGATTGGTGATCTGCACACGCCCGCATTCCGCCGATTGCCAACCTGCGGCTCCAGGGAGCGCGGTGCTAGTGTTGCACTCTCCGCGCTGCGGCTGTATTGCCCGCCCGCTGCCAGGCCTTGAAGGCCAGATGCCGCGCATCCGCCGCGAGATCGGCCCGGCCATCCGTCTCGGCCCGCGTCGCGATGCGTTCGGCGGCCTCGGCGAGCCGTGTGGCTCGGCCGGGGTCGAGCGGCCGCAGCGGGATCTCGGCGAGCGATTCGAGCTCGAGCGCGAGTTCGTCGACGGCGAACACGGCCGACGTGAGCGTCACCGCCCGGCTCACGATCTCGGCGCCGCCGGCCGCCGCGCCGAGCCGCCGGGCCTCGTCGAGCAGGAGCCACTTCACGGCCGGGTCGGTCTCGTCGAGGGCGGCTGCCACGAGCGTCGCCGCCGCCGCCCTGGCGCCGGCGGCGGTCTCGGCGTGCGAGAGCGGCTCCCTGAACCGGGCGTTGACCGCCGCCCGCGCGTCGACGAGGTCGCGCTGCGACGGGGGCCGCGGGAGCGGGGCGGCGGTGGGCAATTGCCGCATCGTGGGCCGGTCGGCGCCGGCTGCGGCCACGGCGCCGATCACGAGCACCAGGCTCCGAAAAAGGTGGCTGTCACCTTTTCGGCCTCGTCCGTCCACGCTCAGCGCCGGCCCGGGTAGAAGTGCGAGAGGTTCAGGTAGGTCGACGCGTGGCCGGTGGGCCGGATCGTCTCGTCCACCTGCCGGGCGGTGGTGCTGCGCTCGATCTGCCGCACCTGGTTTTGCAGTCGCGAGAGCTGCCGCCCCTGCGTGATCTGCTCGACCTGCTGGTCCTGCTGCTGGAGCTGCGGCTGGATGAGCTGCTGGTAGATGAGCGGCTGCTGGACGCCCGTCTGGTTGTTGATGCCGCCGCCGTTGCCCTGGGTCGCGAGCATCGTGTAGGGGCTCACCGCCGGCCGGGAGTAGAAGTTCGCGAACGGCAGCCGGCCGGGTCCCTGCGCCGCCGCGTCGCGGGCGATTCCCGCCGCGACGACCGCCACCACCGCCACCCACTTCGCCCTGTTCATGACCGCCTCCGCTCGCATGATCGCCTCCGCTCGCGTGATCGCCTCCGCTTGCATGGCCGCCGCGGCGAACGCATTCCCAAGTATACGCCCCGGCTCAGTCCGCGTCGTCATACTGGGCGATCGCGGCCTCCATCAGCATCCGGATGCCGGCCTTGACCAGGGGCTTGTCGTGGATCCAGGCCGCAAACTCCTCGCCGTGGGCCAGGTAGACCTCCCGCAGCCAGCCGGGGGCCTGCGTCATCAGCCACGCCCGGAACAGCATCCAGCGGGGATTCTCCACGCCGTACACCTCGCGGGCCACCCAGCAGGCGCCGAAGTTCGGGTTGAAGCCGAACGGGAAGCGGTTGATCTGCTGGATGGTGCTCGAGCCGAGCAGGGCGAAGCCGAACATGCGTTCGAAGGGCTGCGTCCATTTGTCGATCAGGCTGGCGAACGCGATCATGCTGTCCTGGGCGATGAACACGCGGTCGCCGGGCAGGATCTGGTAGTTGGTGCCGGTGGCGGCCCCCTTCATGATCGCCTCGATGTCGACAGGGAGGATCTGGTCGCAGCCCACGCCGGAGGGAGCCGGCCGGGCGATCCACACCTCCTTGCTCGAGAGCCGCGAGAGGCCGTTGATCTGAGCGATGGCGTCGAGCACCGTCTCGTTGCCGGTCACCGGGAAGCGGGCGATGTTGTCCCCCTGCCCGGCCCCCTCCGTGATCACGTAGTAGACCTTCGAGTTGTAACTGAACACGTCGACGCTCACGAGCGGCGCGTCGAGGTGCTTCTCCAGGTGCGTCTCGATCTTCTCCTTCGCTTCCTGGAGCGTGAGGCCCGTCACGTAGACGGTGCCGTAGGTGCCGAGGTTGATCGTGCCGTCTGGGCCCACGAGGTGCTCGCCCGAGATCTGCTGCTGGCCGGCGGCCTGGGCGAGCGTGAGCGACACCTGCGGCTCGCGGAGCACCCGCTTCAAGTGGCGGAAGACCGCGTCCTGCGCCTCCTCGAGCGACTGCCCCCCCACCATCACCTTGCCGTAGGAGGGGCCGAGGTCGAGCATCCCGCCCGGCTCCACGACGTACAGCCCGTTGATCGGCTGCTCGAGCAGCGTGCCCTCCACGATCACCTGCAGCGTGTCGAAGCTCTGGATCCGGAACGGCGGCTTGGGCACCACGCGCAGGGCGTCGATGAGGAGGATGTCGGGCGGCTCGATCACATATGGCGGGAGCGTGATCTTGGCCAGTTCCTTGGCCGGGGCCTTTTCCGGGTCGCCCGGACAGTTCGCCTCGAGGAGCGCCTCGCGGGCCGCCGTCCGCTGGGGCCGACCAAATGTCCGGCAGCCCGAGGCGTTGGCCACCACGGCCAAGAGCAGGGCCCACACGACCGCCCGGCGGGCGGTCCGGCGGCTCGGTTGCGGCTTTTCCGGACGGGGCACGGCACACTCCTCCCAACCGCTACGGTCGGTCTTCCCGGAGTTATCGGCACCACCGGACGGAAAACTTTGCCCCGTTTCCCGCGCCGGCCCCGACGCCGCGCAGGAACGGCGAATGCGTCGTAAACTTCGGGGTGTGTTTCGTTTGTGGCGCGTCCGGGGAACGGCGCCGACCGCCCCCCACGAACACGGAGTTCGCGCGGTTTCCAGCCATGCCCATCCTGCCCCGGCAACGCGACCTGTTCCCGGCCGACCTGCTCGATGCCGACCGCCCGCCGGCCGTCGCCGCCGGCCGCTGGATCGCCTTCTACACGCTCTCGCGCCGCGAGAAAGACCTGATGCGCAAGCTCGAGGCCGCCTGCATACCCTTCTACGCCCCGCTCGTCCGGCGGCGGCTGAAGTCGCCCGGAGGCCGCACCCGTGACTCCCACGTGCCGCTCTTTCCCGGCTACGTCTTCTCGCTCGTCGACGACGACCAGCGCCGCGCGGCGCTCGCCACGAACACCGTCGCCCGCTGGCTCCCGATCGGCGACGCGGAGGCGCTCGTGGCCGACCTGCGGGGCATCCGGCGGCTCATCGAGGCCGACCACCCACTCACGCCCGAGGCCCGGATCGAACCCGGCCAGCCCGTCCGCGTACGAACCGGTGCCCTGCGCGGTCTCGAGGGCACGGTGATCCGGCGGCACGGCGGGCAGCGGCTGGTCGTGGCGGTGCGGTTTCTGAACCAGGGGGCGTCGGTGGAGCTCGAAGACGTGGACCTCGAGAGGCTCTAGGAATCGGCGATGGTCGCGACGATGACGCACTTCGTGGCGGGCAGGCTGCTGCAGTGGTGGCGGGCGCGGATCCCCACCCGCGAGGCGGTCGTCGTCACGGCCTTCATCGCGCTGCTCTTCGAGCTCTCCTACCTGGCCGCGTTCTTCGTCCGCGGCGAGCTCCTGCTCCGTGGCTCCGACTCCGAGACGATCCTCTCCACGATCGGCTGGGTGGTGGGGCTCAAGGTCGCGCTCTTCTACGCCCGCGGGTTCTGCCACCGCCCCTGGCGGGCCGCCAGGTTCGAGGACCTCAACCGCCTCCTCCGCACGGCCACCACGGGGCTCCTGGTGCTCGTGGCGTTCAACTACTTCTTCGCCCAGGTCGTGCGCGGCGTGCAGATCCCCCGCTCGGTGATGCTGCTCGACTGGGTGTTCACGCTGATCGGCGTCGGCGGCATGCAGGCCCTCGCCCGCAGCGTCTACGAGGAGATCATGCCCGCCACGCCGGCGGGCGCGGAGCGGTCGGTGCTGTTCATCGACGCCTCGCCCGCCGGCCGCCAGATCGCCCTGGCCCTCCCCGACATGCAGCCGCAGCGCTACTTCGTCGCCGGCCTGCTCGACGACGATCCCGACACCTACGGCGCCACCGTGGGCCGCAGCCGCGTGCTCGGCCCGGTGTCGATGGCCGCCACGTGCGCCGAGCGGCTGCGGGTGGGGGAGATCGTCGTCCGTCAGGACGCCCTCTACGGGCCGCGGCTGCGGGCCCTGTGCGACGCCTGCGCCGCGCTCGACGTGCGGGTGCGGATCGCGGAGGACCATTCCTCGGCCGACGCCGCGGGCCGGCGGGCCACCGTGAAGCCGATCAGAATCCGCGACATCGAGCTCCACGACCTGCTCGCCCGCCCCTCGGCCCACCTCGACGACGACGACGACCGCGTCACCCGCCTCGTCGCCGACCGCTGCGTGCTCGTGACCGGGGCCGGCGGCTCCGTCGGGGCCGAGATCTGCCGCCAGATCGTCCGGTTTCGCCCCTCCCGCCTCGTGCTCGTCGACCGCTCGGAGCCCGGGCTGTTCGCGATCCACCGCGACGTCGTCGAGCGGCTCGACGGCGCCGCGATCGAGGTGGTGCCGCAGCTCTGCGACGTCGGCAACGCCGACCGGATGCACGCCCTCCTCGCCGAGCACCGGCCCGCCGTGATCGTCCACGCCGCGGCGTTCAAGCACGTGCCGCTGATGGAACGGCATCCGCTCGAGGCGGTCGAGAACAACACGCTCGCCGCCGCCGCGCTCGCCGAGCTCGCGGCGGAGCACGGCGTCGGCACGTTCATCTCCCTGTCGACCGACAAGGCCGTGCACCCCACGAGCCTGATGGGCGCCTCGAAGCTCGTCACCGAGCGCTACCTCGAATCGCTCGCCGGCCACTCCCGCACGAAGTTCGTGGCGGTGCGGTTCGGCAACGTGCTCGGGTCGAGCGGCAGCGCGGTGCCGATCTTCGCCGACCGGCTGCGGCGCGGGCTGCCGCTCGAGATCACCGACCCCGACGTGCGCCGCTACTTCCTCACCGTCGACGAGGCGGCGCAGCTGATCCTCCTCGCCGGCGCGATCGGCCCGCGGAGCGGCGTCTACGTGCTGGAGATGGGGGAGCCGCTCTCGATCGTCGACCTCGTCGGCAGCCTGGCTTTCGTGATGCACGTGCCGCAGCACGCGGTCCGGATCGAATACTCGGGCCTGCGGCCCGGCGAGAAGCTCACGGAAGACCTGTTCTTCGCCGACGAGGTGCACGAGCCCACGGCGAGCCCCTTCGTGATCCGCGCCCACCGGCCCGCCCGGCCGCTGGCGGAGGTGCAGGGCTGGATCGCCGAGCTCCGCGAGGCGCTCGCCAACGGCCCCGAGGCCGCCGCCGCCCGGCTGATGGAGGTCGGCGGGCTCGCGGCCGGCGGGGCGCCGCGGCTGGTCCCGGCCGACGCCCGGGGGGTGCGGGCCTCATGACCGCGACCCGCGCCGTTCCCGCGCCGCCGGCATCGGGCTGGCGGGTGCCGTTCGTGCGGCCCGACCTGCCGTCGTTCGACGACGTCGAGCCGGCGTTCCGCCGGATCCTCGCCGGCGGCATGCTCACCAAGGGCACCGAGCTCTCCCGGCTGGAGGCCGACGCGCGCGCGGTGACCGGCGCCGCCGACGTGGTGGCGGTGTCGAGCTGCACCGTCGGCCTCGCGCTCGGCCTGCGGGCCCTCGGGAGGATGCAGGCCGACCCGGCCCGCCGCGAGGTGATCGTGCCGAGCTTCACGTTCCTCGCCGCGCCGGCGGCGGTGATCTGGGCCGGCTACGAACCGGTGTTCATCGACAGCGAGGCCGACACCTGGACGGTGTCGCCCGCGGCCGTCGCCGCCGCGATCACGCCCCGCACGGCGGCGATCCTCGCCTGCCACACGTTCGGCTGCCCGTGCGACGAGGCCGGTCTCGCGGCGCTCGCCGCCGCGGCGGGCGTGCCGCTGATGATCGACGCGGCCCACGGCCTCGGCACCCGGTTCGCCGGCCGGCAGGTGGGGGGCACGGGCTTCGCGCAGGTGTTCAGCATGTCGCCCACGAAGCTCGTGGTGGCCGGTGAGGGCGGGCTCGTGGCCACGTCGTCGCCGGCGTTCGCGGCGCTCCTGCGGCAACTGCGGGAATACGGCAACGCGGGCGACTACGTCTGCGAGGAGCCGGGCCTCAACGGCCGGCTGCCCGAGCTCTCCGCGGCCCTCGCCCGGGCCTCGCTCGAGCGGCTGCCCGAGGTGGCCGCCCGGCGCCGGGCGGCCGTCGCCGCCTATCTCGACGTGCTCGAGGGCGCCCCCGGCCTGGCGTTCCAACGGGTGCCGGCCGGCGGCGAGAGCAGCTGGAAGGATTTTTCGATCACCGTCGAGCCGCGGGCCTTCGGGGCCACCCGCGACGCCGTCCGCACGCGCCTGGCCGCCCGCGGCGTCGAATCCCGCGCCTACTATTCACCCCCCTGCCACCGGATGCCCGCCTTCAGCCGGCACCATCCCGCCGACCGCCCGCTCGCGGTCACCGACGGACTCGCCGCCGGCAGCCTCGCGCTGCCGCTGGGCGCCCACGTCACGCCGGCGGTGGCCCGGATGGTGGCCAACGAGGTGCTCGGTTGCCGTGCCTGACCCGACGCCGCCCATGAACGCGCCCACCCGGATCGAACCGCTCTTTCCACCGCTCGACGACCTCGAGTCGGTGCTCTGGCCGGGCCTCGCGCTCCTGGTGTTCGTGGTGTCGGCGGTGCTCGTCGACCTCGTGATCGTCGTGGCCACCCGCTACCGGCTCGTCGACCTGCCCAACCGCCGCAGCGCCCACGCCCTGCCCACGGCCCGCGGCGGCGGCGCGGCGATCGTGGTCACGATGGCGGCGGCCGCCACGGCGACGGCGTTCCGCTGGCCCGGCATCGCCCCCGCGATCATGCTGGGCACGCTCGCCCCGGCGATCGTGATCGGCTTCGTGGGGGTGATCGACGACATGCAGCCGCTCGACGCCTCGCTGCGGCTGTTCATCCAGGCGGCGGTCGCCGTGGCGATCACCTGGTTCCTGGGGCCGATCCGCGGCTTCGCGATCCCGGGCCAGCCCGACGTCGGGCTGGGCGCGGTCGCCTGGCCCGTCACGGTGCTGTGGATCGTGGGGCTCACCAACGCCTTCAACTTCATGGACGGCATCGACGGCATGGCCGGGCTCGCCGCCGTCGTGGGCGGCACGGCCGTGGCGGCGCTGGCGCTGGCGGTGTGGGTGCCGCCGCTGATGGTGCTCGGGGCGTTCCTGGCGGCCTCCGCCGGGGGCTTTCTCGTGTTCAACTGGCCGCCCGCCCGGATCTTCATGGGGGACGTCGGCAGCGCCTTCCTCGGCACCTTCTTCGCAGCGCTGCCGCTGCTCTTCCCGGCCCAGCTGCGCGCCGACGTGATCGTGCCGGTGGCGCTGGCGCTGTGGCCCTACATCTACGATCCGCTGCTCTCGGTCGTGCGGCGCGGCCTCGGCGGGCACAATCCGCTCGTGCCGCACCGCGAGTTCCTCTTCCACCGGCTGGTGCGCAGCGGCGTGCCGCACGCGTGGGCCACGCTGCTCTACGGCCTGCTCGCGGCCCTCGGCGGCGTGGCCGGGCTCGTGATGCTGCTGCCGGAGACGCCCCCCGCCGTGCGCACGTTCGCCCCCTTCCTGCCGGTCGCCCTCGCCCTGCTGCTCACCGCCGGCGTCGAGCTGCGCTGCGCGCGGGTCGGCCTGGCCTCGCCGGGCGGCTCGGAGCACTCCCCGAAACCCGCATGAACGTCCTCCTCTCCACGTCCGGTCTGGGCACGCGGCCGCTCTCCCGCCGGTCCGCCGGCCTGCTCGCCGCCCACGCGGCGCTGTTCGCGGCCGTCTACTGGTTCGCCTTCTTCACCCGCTACGACTTCGCGTTCGACCCGCGGTGGTTCGCCGTCTACGCCGCCACGGTGGGGCCGCTGGTGGCGCTCAAGGCGGCGGTCTTCTACGCCCTCGGCCTGTGCCACGTGTCGTGGCGGCGCGTCGCCTTCGGCGACCTCCTCAGCCTCCTCTGGGCCGCCACGCTCTCGATGCTCGTGCTGGCGGCGATCGACGGCCTGGTGCTCACGAGCGGCCGGTTCGGCGGCGTGCCGCACGTGCCGCGCGGCGTGATCCTGCTCGACTGGGCGGCCACGATCCTCCTCATCGGCGGCATCCGCGCGGTGTGGCGGAGCGTCCACGAGGACCTGCGGCCGCTCTTCAGCCGGCAGCCGGCCCGCCGCGCGCTCATCGTGGGGGCCGACCAGGCGGGCGAGCTGCTGGCCCGCAACCTCATGGCCGCCTCCCGCAGCCCCTACGTGATCGTCGGCTTTCTCGCCGACGACCCGGCCCTCCACCACACCCGGTTCTCGGGCATCGAGGTGCTCGGCGACGTGGCGAGCGCCGGGGCCGAGGTGGCCCGCCGCGGGGTCGACGACGTGCTCGTGCGCTCGGGCGCGGTCACGGGCCGGGCCTTCCGGCGGCTGCTCGCCGAGTGCACGGCGGCCGGGGCCACCGTGAAGGTGATGCCGGCGATCGACGAGCTGGAGGGCGTCACGCCGGACGACCGCACCCACATGCGGCTGCGGCCGGTGGAGATCGAGGACGTGCTCCGCCGCGAGCCGGTGCGGCTCGACGACCCGGCGGTGGCGGGGCTCGTGGCGGGCCGCACCGTGCTCGTCACCGGAGCGGGCGGGTCGATCGGGGCGGAGATCGGCCGGCAGGTGGCGCGGTTTCATCCGCGGCGGCTGCTACTCGTCGACCGTGCCGAGAACGCGCTGTTCGCGCTCGAGCAGGAGTTCGGGCGGCTCCAGCCGCCGCCCGCGGCGGAGTTTCTCGTGGCCGACGTCGGCGACGAGGAGCGGATGGAGAGGATCGTGGCGGACGGGCGGCCCGACGTGATCTTCCACGCGGCGGCCCACAAGCACGTGCCGCTGATGGAGGCCAACCCGGCCGAGGCGGTCAAGAACAACTGCCTGGCCACGCGGCTCCTGGCACTGCTGGCCGACCGGCAGGGGGTGGGCACGTTCGTGCTCGTCTCCACCGACAAGGCCGTTCGTCCGGCGAGCGTGATGGGCTGCTCGAAGCTGATCGCGGAGCGCTACGTGCAGGCGCTCTCGAAGGATTCGGAGACGCGGTTCATCGTGGTGCGGTTCGGCAACGTGCTCGGGTCGAGCGGCAGCGTGGTGCCGACGTTCCAGGAGCAGATCCGCCGGGGCGGGCCGGTGACGGTCACCCACCCGGAGATCGAGCGGTTTTTCATGCTCATCCCCGAGGCGGTGCAGCTCGTGCTCCAGGCGGCGGCGCTGGGGGGCGGAGGGGGCGTGTTCGTGCTCGACATGGGGGAGCGCGTGAAGATCGTCGACCTGGCCCGCGACCTGATCACGCTTTCGGGCCTCACCGAAGACGACGTCGGGATCGTGTTCACCGGGCTGCGGCCGGGGGAGAAACTGTTCGAGGAGCTGTATTTCGAGGATGAGCGGCGCGTGGCGACGTCGCACCCCAAGGTGTTCTGCGCGGTCCACCGCCCGGTGGATCTCGCGGCCGTCGAGGGGCTGCTCGAGGCCCTGCGCGACGTCCTCGACGACCCGCCCGACGCGATCCGCACCCGGCTCCAGGAACTCGTTCCCGAATACGCCCCCCGCATCGGCTGCAGCCTGTCACGCCGCGAATGACCTTCAGCCTGTCACGCCCTCCCGCTTCCCCGCCATGCTCTACGCCCGATTTCTGAAGCGCGGCTGCGACGTCGTGGCGGCGGCCGCGCTCGTCGTGCTGCTGCTGCCGGTGATCGCCGCGGTGTGGGTGGCCGTGCGGCTCACGCTCGGCGCGCCGGTGTTGTTCTGCGCCGAGCGGGCCGGCAAGGGGGGGCGGCCGATCATGCTCGCCAAGTTCCGCTCGATGACCGCCGCCACGGGGCCCGACGGCGGCCTGCTGCCCGACGACCAGCGGCTCACGCCCGTGGGCCGGTTCCTGCGCCGCACGAGCCTCGACGAACTGCCGCAGCTGTTCAGCGTGCTGGCCGGCTCGATGAGCCTGATCGGGCCCCGCCCGCTGCCGCTGCGGTACAGTGCCCGGTACTCCCGGCGGCAGGCCCGGCGGCTCGAGGTCCTGCCGGGGCTCACCGGCTGGGCCCAGATCCATGGCCGCAATTCGCTCGACTGGCCCGCCCGGCTGGAGCTCGACGTGCAGTATGTCGATATGCTGGGGAGGTGGTTCGCACCGTTCCTCGACCTGTGGATCGCCGGCTGCACGATCGTGCAGATCGCCTGGCAGGCGGTCACCGGCCGCGGCATCTCCGCCCCCGGCACCGCGACGATGAGCGAGTTTCGATGAGCCCCGCCGCCGCCGTCGCCGCCGCGATCCACACCGTGCTCCGCGACACCGGCCGCCCGGCCCGCGAGGTGGCGCCGGGCCGGCTCCTCGCGGCCGACCTCGGGCTCGACTCGCTCGACCTCGCGCAGACGATCGTCCTCCTCGAGCGGTCGCTGGGCGTCGACCCGTTCCGGGCCGCTCCCGCCGCGGTGCCGCGGCCCCCGATCCGCACCGTCTCCGACCTCGTGTCACTCTACGAATCCGCCCTGGCCTCCTCCCCCGAAACACCGTCCTAGAGCACCGTCACAGAGCACCATCATGATGACCACCGCCGCCAACGCCACCACGATCGCCCACCTCGCCGACGCCCCCGCCGCCGACCGGCTCGCCGCCGCCGTCGCCCTCGTGGCCCGCCAGTTTCCCGACCGCACGGCGATCGTCGCCGGCGCCGGCACCGACGCCCGCCGCGTGATCGACTACGCCACGCTCGCCGCCGCGATCGCCAAGCTCGAGGGGGCGCTCGCCGCGGCCCGGCCCACCGGCGTGGTGGCGCGGGCGAAGCGGGTGGAGTCGCTCGCCGTGATCGCCGCCGCCTGCGGCCGCGAGCACGTGCCGCTGGCCTTCCTGCCCGACGACGCCCGCGACCTGGCCGGCCAGTTGCGCGACTGGGTGCCGCTCGACGACGCGCTCACGCTGCCCGCGGGGGCCGGCGGCGAGCGGCTGGAGTTCGAGGCGGTGCCGCCGCAGGTGGTGGTGGCCACGAGCGGCACGAGCGGCCCGCCGAAGCTCGTCGACCATTCCTGGGATTCGCTCCTCGCCTCGGCCCGGCTGGCCGAGCAGTGGCACGGCCGCGGCTGGCTGCTGGTCTACGACGCCACCCGCTGGGCGGGCCTGCAGGTGTGGCTGCAGGCGCTGCTCACCGCCGGCCGCGTCGTGGTGCCCGCCTCGCGCGACCCCGACGTGGTGGCGCGGGCCTGCGTCGACGAGGAGGTGTCGATGCTGCCGGCCACGCCCACGCTCCTGCGCCGGCTGATCACCTCGGGCGACCGGGATCTCGTGGCCCGGATGAGCCCCGACCGGATCACGCTCGGCGGCGAGGCGGCCGACCCGCAGCTCCTCGAGCAGGCCCGGACGCTGTTTCCGGCGGCCACGATCGGGCAGGTGTACGCCACCACGGAGCTCGGCGAGGTGTTCCGCGTCACCGACGGGCTGCCGGGCTTTCCGACCGAGTGGATCGGCCGGCCGCTGCCGGGGGGCGCGCGGCTCTCGCTGCGGCGCGACGGCGAGCTGCTCGTGCAGCTCTCGCGCGACACCGCCGAGGTGGCCACGGGCGACCTCGTCGAGCGCCGCGGGAGCCGGTTCGAATTCACGGGGCGGCGGAGCGACGTGATCGTGGTGGGCGGGGGCAAGGTGTATCCCAAGCGGGTCGAGGAGATCCTGCGCGGGGTGCCCGGCGTCGCCGACGCCCGGGTCTACGGCATGCCGAGCGCGATCACGGGCGAGCTCGTGGCGGCCCAGATCGTGATCCACCAGCCGCTTCCGCGCGCCACCACGCCCGACGCCGTGCGGGCCGCGGCGCTGGCGCTGTGCCGCGAGCGGCTCGAGCCGGCGGCGGTGCCGCGGCTGCTCGACATCGTGAAGCGGCTCGACACCACCCCCGCCGGCAAGATCTCCCGCCGCTGAGCGTCGACGCGCACCCCACCTCCATGCCCACGTCCCTCGTCTCCGGTGGCTCGCGCGGGCTCGGGCTCGCCGTGGTCGAGCGGCTGCTCGGGCGGGGCGACCGCGTGGCCACGTTCTCCCGCTCGGGCTCGGAGAGCCTCGCGCGGCTCGGCGCGGCGCATCCCGGCCGGCTGCACGCCGAACTGCTCGACGCCGCCGACGCCGGGGCGGTGCGGGCGTTCGTCGGGCGCGTGGCGGCGGCGTTCGGCTCGATCGACCACTGCATCGCGAACGCGGCGGTCGCCCACGAGGGGGTGCTCGCCACGATGGCCGACGCCGAGATCGACGCCATGCTCGCGGTCAACCTGCGCGGGGCGATCGTGCTCGTGCGCGAGGTGGTGCGGCAGATGCTCGTGGGGGCCGAGGGCCCGTCGATCACGCTCGTATCGTCGGTGGTGGCCGCGCAGGGGGGCCCCGGGCTCGCCGTCTACGCCGCCACGAAGGCCGCCCTCGAGGGGTTCGCCCGCAGCCTGGCCCGCGAACTCGGCCCCCGGGGCATCCGGGTCAACGCCGTCGCCCCCGGCTTCCTCGACACCGACCTTTCGGCCTCGCTGCCCGAGGAACACCGGGCCCGGATCGTGCGCCGCACGCCGCTCGGCCGCTTGGGCCTGCCGGCCGACGTGGTGGGCGCGATCGACTTCCTCTCGAGCCCCCGCGCCGGCTTCATCACGGGCCAGGTGCTCACGATCGCCGGCGGAGCCTGAGCCTGTCGCCCTCGCCCTGTCACGCGACGTCGCGCTCCGGGGCCCCGGGCCCGCCGGCGGCCCTGCATCCGGCGCAACCGCTTGACGCGCACAATGTTGTAGAATTTCGCTGTCGGGAATTTCCGGAAGATCGGTTGCCACCCAGAGGAACGGAGTGCGCGCAGACCTGGCCCAGCGTTTCGCCCCCCCCGCCGCCGTCCGGCGGATCCTGATCGTGGGAGCCGGGGGGTTTGGCCGCGAAGTCCTGCACTGGGCCCGCGACGCCTGGCCTGAGCATGCCCGCACGTTCGCCGGATTTCTGTCCGCCGACCCGTCCGCCCTTCGCCACCACGCGCTCGACGCCCCGATCCTCGCCGATCCCGCCGCCTTCACACCCGAGCCCGGCGACGCCTTCCTGCTTGCGATCGGCATCCCTGGCGTGCGCCGGCGCGTGGCCGAGGATCTCGAGCGGCGCGGGGCGGAGTTCCTCACGCTCGTGCACCCCACGGCGATCGTCGCCGCCTCGGCCACGATCGGCTCTGGCTCGATCCTGTGCCCTTTTTCGATCGCGAGCGACGCAGTGCGGCTCGGCCGATTCACGCTCATGAACTACCACTCGTCCCTCGGCCACGACGCCGCCACGGGCGACTTCGCCGTGCTCTCTCCCTACGCCACGCTCGGCGGCGCCGCCTCGATCGGCCCCGATGTCTTCCTCGGCCTTCATGCCTCCGTCGGCCCCGGCGCATCGATCGGCCCGCGGAGCAAGGTGGCCGCCAACTCCGCCGCCCTCCACGACGCCCCCGCCGACACCCTCATCCACGGCGTCCCCGGCCGCCATTTCCCGCTGATCGGGTCAGCACCGTGATTGCGTCACGAACGGTCGAAAGGACTCTACCCGCAACGCCGCCCGAAACTGCTCGATCGTCATTTGGTATCTCCCTGCGTCAAGGATACCTACCGGATAATTCCCGACTCATCGAGAAATTCCACGGGCGCGGTGTCGCTACCGTGCTCCCACATGAGCGAAAAGAACCAGACGCCGCTTTCGCCGATGCAGAATTCGGCAGGCGTAAAGGCGAGGCGGGATTGCAGCGGGGGCGTTTCCCGCTGCGGCACATATTCGGCCTGCCAGCCGAATGCCTCGCCCTGCCATTCGCGTCCGACCGCATGAAGCCGATGAGCAAACTCACGGATGTCTTCTGTCTCGGGCACCACAACCGGCAGCACCGATTCGTGGCCGTCAGCTTATCGAATTCTCGCCTGAACCGTCGCCATATTTCGCTTCCTCCGCTGCCCAAGCAGCCATGATTTCCTCTTTGTATTCCTCGAGAATTCTACCGATCTCCCGCAATTCGTGCGGTTCCCGCAGACGCTCGTGCTGAACCTGGTCCTAAATAGTGCGCCGTCGGAAAGCAGCCGTCAGCGCTGCCCCAAGAGCGGCCAGGCCGAACGCCGCCGGCTCGGGCACGATCACGAGTTGCATCACCCGGCCGTTGGTCACGGTGCCGTCGGTGAAGTTCGCACTCACCACGCTCACGGTCGACACGGTCACACTCTCGTAGGTCGGCCAGAAGGTCGTATCGAGCAGGTAGTAGCCCTGGCCGGCGTAGCTCTTCGCGTTTCCGAGACCATTGCCGAGCACGTAGTACGTGAACGAGGCGTTTTGGATGGTGGAGAGGAAGTTCTCCGATGCACTGGTAAAGAATCCACCCTGGAACGTGTCGCCGAGGGCGAGGCACGTCACGCCGAGGTACACGTCGATCTCATTTGCGGCCCCGAGCGCCGCCGTGAACGGGGCGGATGGATCGATGAGTCGCAGCACGTCGTTGCCGCTGGCCGTGCCCGTGCCCCAGATCGGCGCGCCCGTCTTGGCGAACTCGAAGCTGAAGTCGAGGCCGCCCGTGGGGTTCACGTTCGTCGCCGTGAGGATCCCGGGGCTGTTTCCCGGCCCCACCGCTCCGGAGCCCGTGATCGCCCCCACGCGGCCGGAGCCCCCGAGCACGGCCCCGGCATCGATCGTCACGCCGCTCGAGGAAGCGATGTTGCCGTCGACGACGAGGGCCCCGGAGTGCACCCACGTGCCGCCGGTGTAGCTGCTCGAGCCGGTGAGTTCCAGCCGCTGGCCGGACAGCGCCAGTCCGCCCGTGCCCGACACGGCCCCCGTGATCCGGGCCGTCCCGCTGCCGGCGATTTCGAGCAGCTTGCCGTTGGTGTTGATCGCGCCGGCGGTGACTCCGCCCGAGCCGACGTTCCAATATTGATGGTCGCCGAGCACGAGGCCCGCCGTGAAGGTCTGCCGCAGCGGCGCATAGTTCGTGAGTCCGCCGCGTCCGATCGTGAGCGCGTTGGATCCGGAAAACGTGAACCCCTGCGCCGCCCCCGCGGTGGTGCTAAAAAAGATCCCGCGCAGGTTCGCCGCGGCGTTCATGGTCACCGTCGTCGGCACCGAGCCGCCCGCCTGGAAGCCGACGTACTGGTCGGTCCGCACGCCGCCCGACCAGTTGCCGCCGCTCGAGATCGACGTGCCGGCCGAGCCCGTCCACAGGGCGTTCATGTTGCCTTGGACGCGCAGGGCGTATCCATCGGGGGTCATCACGGCGTTCGCCGCGTTCATGGCCCCCGGAACGGCCAGCATGCTCATCACGTTGTAGGGGTCGCTCACGCCGCTGTTCAGCCCGATCACCGTGAGTTCGGCGCCGCCAGCGGGATTCGTCCACCCGACGAGCAACGGGCTGCCGGAGTCACCCTCAACGAGTTGCACGCTGGGCGTTCCACTGCGATCGGTGATCACAACGCCCGACGTCGGATCGCTCGACGCCAGGCCGGAATTGCTGATCACCACGGGAGCCGTGCGCGGGCTGCCGTTGGTCACGTCGCCCCGGCCGTAGGCGAGCGCGGTGAGGCCGACGTAATTCCCGTACGTCGGCGCCGCCGAGGAACTGTTGAGGTCGAGCACGGCGTAGCGGGCCATGCTCGTAGATGTGGCGATCGGGGCCGCGAGCGTGCCGAGGGCGAGGTCCGGCGCGGTGACGCCGCCGTTCGTGAGCACGACGCCGAAGCCGAGGTTCGAGATCCCGGAGTTGGTCCCGCTGAAGATGCTTCCGTCGCCTCCGAGGATGCTCACGCCCTGCGTCAGCAGCCCACCGTTCTCGTAGTGCTGGGCGGTGAGGAAATGCCGCGGGCTCAGCAGGGCCAGGCCCTTGTAGCTCGACGCGGCGTACGTCGTGGTGCTCCAGCCAACGCCCGACCAGTCGTATCCTGCGCCCGCGAAACTGCCGCTGGTGTTGGGCGCCGGGTTCGTGGGAAACCCGCTCGTGAAGCGGTCGTTGACGGCGGCCGAGTAGCCCGTCACGTCGAGTCCCGCCGCTGGACGAGAGCCCGTGACGGCCGTGCTGAGCAACAAAAAGACCGCGCCAAGGCGACGACCACGAAGCATAGCCGACGTGCGTCCGGTCACGAGTGTGCCTGGAAGAAAACGATGGCTTGACCCAACCTCTCGCATGATAAGTCGGGAAATGCGTCCGGTTCAAGGATCGGGCCAAACTTCAAAATCTGCCCTGTCGTCATGCCCCAAGAGTAGCTATGCCTCGCTATATTTCTCCCCAAGGGGTGCATTCGCTCCGTCCGCGCACTGAAGACCACCACTCAGCGGAACGAAGTGCGCGCGCCCTGCGCTGCATGCTTGTGCGGCGATCTGCGGCCGGCCGAGTTGAGTGCTGTAGGCACTGTTGAAGCACATGCTCCGAAGTTTCGCTGAAAAGTCACTCCGCAACGTGGCTTTTCGCCGTCGTTTGCCGGCCCAATTTGGCTCGACGCCGATCATTGTCTCGCCCTCATGCGGATTGCGCTATCTCCATCCAGACATCTCCACAGTCGATCCAACCTTGTTCGCGCTCGCTGAGCGCTTCGTACACCCCGGCACCGTTGTGTGGGATGTGGGTGCAAACTCCGGGCTCTTTGCATTTGCCTGCGCGTTTCGATGCGGAAAATCCGGTGCCGTCGTAGCATTCGAACCCGATACCCAACTCGTCGCGATGATGCGGAAATCTTGTGCCCTCCAACCGCCAAGAAACTCGCGCGTGACCGTCGTTCCCGTCGCGTGTGGCAAAGACCTTGAGCCTCGGGAATTTCTCCTGTCTGTTCGCTCCCGCAGCATGAATCATCTTGCGGGCTACGGCTTTCGTCAGGCCGGAGGCCACAGTGAGTCTCAAACGGTCCTGTGCATTCCCTTGGATTGGGCAATGGATTTTTTTCCTCGGCCCGCGGTGCTGAAAATCGACGTCGAGGGAGCTGAACTCGAGGTTCTGCACGGTGCGGAGAAGGTGCTTCAAACCGCCCGCCCGGTGGTGATCTGCGAAGTCTCGTCGCCCATGGCAAGGGATGTCGCAACTCTGCTGCATAAGCATCGTTATCGCGTCACCGACGCCGACGCGCCCGATGACGATGAAGATCTTGACTTGGCACCATGGAACACGCTGGCGGTTCCTGCGAACTGATGGCTCGATTCAAACCCTTGAATGTGTGGACCTTGCCGGATGAAGTCGTGGGCCATTTGATGGTTCGCACAGGAGAATGTGGTCGTCAGGTGCTGATAAGGTCGTCAGAGAGCCGGCCGGAGAGCGTGCACCGACGGAATTGCGACGCAGGCGGACGTTCATGAGATATTCAGAGCTTGCACTCGGGGCCTTGGCGTTGGCCGTGATCACTCTTCCGGCTTCGTACGCCGCCGGGGCGGATGGCTTGGCGGATCTCCTGCAAGGAGCGCAGGAGGGCGAATCCCCGTCGCCAAATGGGGAAAATTCACGGAAGTTGACTGTTCCGCCCGCCGAAGTCCGTCGCGCATCCTCAGAAAAAATCCGTGGCCTTTTTGCGGAGGACCTCGCAAAGGCGTCATCGCCGCCTGCGAAGGCTTCGTTTGCAAAACAATTGCTTCAGCATGCCGCCGAGACCAACGATCCGACGGATCGCTATATCCTGATCGATGCTGCTCGGCGACTAGCGGTGGATGCTGGCGACGTCGATTTGGCGATGGACTGTGTTGGATCGCTCGCCCGAAGTTACGCGGTGGACCGTCAAGACTTGGATCACGCCACACTCAAGGCCCTGGCAGCAAAACCGGTGCCTGGGCAACTCGACAAGCTTGCTGACCGCCTCATGCAGGCCGCGACGGTGGCGGCGAGCAACTCAGACTATGACTCCGCTGAAGAATTTTTTCAGCTCGCCGCAAACACTCTCCGCCGCGGAAACGACCGTGACCGTCAAAAGCAGGCTACCGAACGGCTGGCGGCGGTGCGTGCGAAGCGCAAACTGCTCACGCGTGTCGCCGGCCTCGAGGAAAAGCTCGCCGCCGACCCTGGAAATGCAGAGCTGTGTGACGAACTTGGACGAGCGTTATGTTTCGAGCTCGACGAGTGGGAAAAAGGTCTGGCGATTCTCGCCAAATGCTCCGACGCGCAGCTGTCTCGCTTGGCGCAGATGGAGTGCTCGCCCAACGCTGTCCCCCTGGCTCTCGCGGAGGGCTGGGCAAGCCTCAGTTCGACAGCTCGCGGTCAAACTGCCGGCGCTGCGGCCGCCCGGGCCCGGATGCATTACGCCACAGTGCTCCGCGACGCAAAAGGTCTCGATCGACTTGCGATCGAAAAAAAGCTGAAGGAACTTGCCTCCAAGGCGTCGGAAGGGCGACGCGGCGGCAAGTCACGAGACCCGCGATTGATCCTGGACCTCGACGCCTCGATCATCTCATCGTTGAGCGATGCTTCCAAAAAGAAACCCGCTGCGGGCGCCGCAGTGGCCGAGTGGCGCGACAGAGATGGCCTTGGCTCGTCCGCCGACGCGATGCCAAACTCGCCGATGCCGATCTTCGTTCGTCATGCCGAATCGGGCGACGCGGGCCTGATGTTCAAGGGCGCGGAGCGGCTTTCGCTTGGCGGTACTGCCCCGCCGAAGGGCGCCATGATCATCAAACTCATGGCAACAAGCGTCGCAAACCAGCGCGTCATATATGGCCCCGGCCCTGCGTTGAGAAGCGATGGGAGCGTCTGGTTTCAGGCAAACGTCGATGGCGGTGGCGAAAAGCTGGAGCGAACGCCCACCGATACCTATAAGCCGAACGTTCCTATCGTGATCGGCCTGACGTGGCCAACCCCATTTTTTATCACGACGTCATCCGCCCAGTCATCCGCTGCCACGGCCTCCGTCGATCGGTGGACTCCCCCTGCCCCGTGGACCTTGGGCGGCAGTCCAGGTGTGGTTTTCGAGCCCTTTAGCGGCATCGTGTTTCGCATTCAGGTTTTCGACACAGCCTTGACGCCACAGGAGCTCTCGGCCCTGTGCCGGGCCGTGGCGGCAGAGTGATAGGCCCGGCAGCAGTGCCCGACGAACTCGTTATCGAAGCAGGGCGCACCGAAGCGCACTATTGGCGCGACTTATGGCGCTATCGCGATCTATTTTATTTTCTTGCGTGGCGCGACCTGCTCGTTCGCTACAAGCAAACGGTGTTTGGGGTGTTGTGGGCGGTGCTGCGACCGTTCCTGACGATGCTGATATTCGTCGTAGTATTCAGCCAGGTCGCCGGCCTGCCGTCGGACGGAGTGCCGTATCCCATCCTCGTCCTGGCCGGAATGCTTCCTTGGCAATTTTTTGCCACCGCCCTTTCCGACTCCAGCGCCAGCCTTGTTTCCAACGCGAATCTCATCACCAAGATCTACTTCCCACGCATCATTCTGCCCGCGAGTTCGGTCATCGTCGCGCTCGTCGATTTCACGATCACGCTCGGACTGCTGGCGGCGGTGATGGTGTGGTATCGCCACGTCCCTCCCGTGCAGGTGGTTCTGCTCCCACTGTTCGTGCTCCTTAGCCTCGTTGCGGCCCTTGGTCCAGGCCTGATCGCCACGGCGCTCAACGTCAAATACCGAGATTTTCGATTCGTGATCCCATTCATCGTGCAGTTCGGCCTGTACGTATCCCCGATTGGATTCAAGTCTTCGGTGATTGAAGGCAGGCTCGGGCCCCTTGCGCGGTTGCTCTACTCGTTGAATCCCATGGTGGGCGTGATCGATGGCTTCCGCTGGTGCCTCGGTGCCGAGCCTTCGTTGCACTTGGCGTCGCTAGCGATTTCGGTGATCACCAGCGTGGTCCTTCTTGGAATCGGTGTGCGCTATTTCCGCGCGACGGAAAAAGGCTTCGCAGACATCGTCTGATCCAATGGCCAACCCGATCATCAGCGTAGAAAACCTGGGCAAGCGGTACCGCCTCCGGCACCAACAGCAGTCGTACGAAACGCTGCGCGACTCCCTCACAGCGACCGCGAAGAGCTGGCTTGCCGGCCGGTTAGCAACCGCTATTCCGAGCGAAGAGGATTTTTGGGCACTCAAGGATGTGTCGTTCGAAATCAACCAAGGCGACGTCGTCGGGGTGATCGGTCGCAATGGAGCAGGGAAATCGACGCTCCTCAAGATTCTCTCACGCATCACCGAACCCACGACGGGCCGAATCAGGCTGAAGGGCCGCGTCGCGAGCCTTCTTGAAGTGGGGACAGGGTTCCACCCTGAACTCACAGGCAGGGAAAACATTTTCCTAAATGGCGCGATTCTGGGGATGACGAAAACGGAGATTCGTCGTCACTTCGATGAAATCGTTGCCTTCTCGGAGGTGGAAAGATTTCTTGACACACCGGTCAAGCACTACAGCAGTGGGATGTATACCAGGCTCGCCTTTTCAGTGGCTGCTCACCTGCGGTCCGAAATTCTTATCGTGGATGAAGTTTTAGCTGTTGGCGATGCGGCTTTTCGGCACAAGTGTTTAGCCAAGATGCAAAGTGCTGCTGAAGAAGACCGTACGGTTCTGTTCGTAAGCCACGATCTCGCAGCCATCCAAAAACTCACAGAGAAAACATTACTATTAAGTCATGGGCGGCTACAGTCCTTCGCGGATACCGCAACCTGTCTTGCAGAATACGTTGCGTCTTGCAGCCGTAGCGATGCAACAAACCTTCCCCGTCCACTGAACTCATGCCCCGTGATTCTCACAGAGTTGCGCCTGGAGGATTCAACCGGCCGCAACACTCGCTCCTTGAAACTTACCGAACCTTTTGATGTCAGAATCCGATTCTCGTGCGAGCAACCGCTTCGAAATGCGGTAATCGGAATTGCCGTCCATACCCCGAACGACGTCGCTCTGTTTGCCACTCACACGAACGACTTCGGCACTCTACTAGAGTGCTCGCCTGGTGACTGGGAGGCAGTGTGTCACGTAGCCCCCAATTTGCTGCGGGCTGGCAAATACCGCATTAGCGTTGGCGTACTTGACCACAATTTACTTGTGTATCACGTCGCCGATGCATGCCGCCTCAGCATCGAGCCGATACTACTCGACGGGAGCGGCCATTACGATGAGCGAATAGGTGAACTGTACATGCCAATGCGATGGGCTGTTGCACCTGCCACTTTACAAAGCAACTGATGCTCAAGGACGTAACTTAACGTGTTCCCACGAGGAGTTCGCAGTGGTTTTTGTACGTGGTTGAATGATGCGCAATGGCGCCCATCCATGCTTGGCGCATTCTTGCGATTCGTTCTGCAGCGCCCCGTCCCCTTGGACATTAGCCACCTAATGCCACTACGAGAGGCGGATGCGATGGGGCCCGTTCAACAATGCGAGGCCTTGTTCTTGTTCGCAATCACCAAGGTGCTGCAGCCTCGCATCATCCTCGAGTTCGGCTTCAATCGAGGGCAGAGCGCTCGCAACTTTCTGGCCGCAGCACCAAGCACAGCAGAAGTTCATTCATTTGACATATCCCCGCACTCGGCAGCAATCGCTCGTCAACTGAGTTATGACAAACGCCTGCATTTTCACCACAAGTCGCAGGCAGACTTTATTCCCGGCGACATCGGACACAGGAAGGCTGACCTTGTGTTTATTGATGCATCACATGACTTATTGCTTAATCAGGAAACCTGGAAAAGACTTACACCATGCCTAAATGACAACTGTGTCGTTGTGGTCCACGACACTGGAACCTGGGCCAGAGGTGCAATGCGTGATATGCACTTTCAGTTTGCTGCATCGCCCCCGACAGCGGCTGGATGGGTCTCAGCCGATGAATTCGCACATCAGTTAGATGAACGTAGGTTCGTTAACTGGATTTGCGACTCCGATCCTTCGTTTAACATCATTCATCTTCATACGACGCAGGTTCTTCGTCACGGCCTTAGCCTTCTTCAACGGACACACCCGCTGAGGACCGACGTAACGCTCACGCAACCGCAGACCGGGTAGCGCAAAAGGACGAGCAAGTCGTGCATGTTGACTACCTGATCGTCGGCTCAGGGCTCACCGGAGCGGTTATTGCTCGGACGCTTTTCGATTCGGGGCGGGAGGTTCTCGTGGTTGATCGCCGGCCGCATCTTGGCGGAAACGTGCATGACTATCAGCATGCCAGTGGGATCCGGATACACACGTACGGCCCCCACTACTTTCGGACCTCATCGGAACGTATTTGGGAGTTTGCGACTCGTTTCGATTCCTTCGATCGCTACGAGGCATCGCTTCTCTC
>Ga0214923_10001750_pt1 | contig 30221 bp, 27 predicted proteins | sample LL1510_MetaG_FD_177993 | JGI IMG/M metagenome (GOLD analysis project Ga0214923, IMG submission 177993) | Freshwater microbial communities from Lake Lanier, Atlanta, Georgia, United States - LL-1510 | ecosystem: Environmental > Aquatic > Freshwater > Lake | place: USA: Georgia | collected...
TGCAATATCAAAAGTATCTAAATTTAAACAAGAGTATGATATTAATCACGGGGAACTCAACGTATTAGATGATGTTGATAAAATAGTCAACAAGTTTGGTTTTACAGAAATTATTACTTCAGATATGGAACATATTGCAAAAACATTGTAATATTACATCATTAATTTTATATATTAATGATGATGATGAATAAAAAGTCTGCGGATAAACTATATATTAAATAATATTATTACAATACAAATAATATTATTTATGAATGTGTATCTAATAGCATCTATAATAGCTTGTGTCTATTTTATTACAAAAATAATAGAAATGAATTTTGTAGAAGAAGAACAGAGAAAACCTATAAAGATTATGGTGTGTGATTCTCTTATTGTATATTTTAGTGTATTAGCTGGGTATTTTATATACAATCAAGTAGCTCTTCCATTAGATGAAGTTGATATTCAACCTGAAATATTTACAGATACGCCTGATTTTTAATTTATAAGGTTTATCCGCATAATTGTATCAAGGTTGATACACTTGAAAAAATGGAGTTGTCACCAATAAATTACCAATGTAATTGTGGTGACAACATATAAAATAAACAGGATAAAATAATTGGAAGTGAAATTATGCGGATAAACCATAATATATTGTCTCGATATAAATTTCAGGATAATATTATAATTCTTTAATATCAAAATTTGATAATGATATATCATCATCATTTTCAAATATAATACTGTCAGTATCTGAATCACTCTCAATTGATTGTGTTGTTTCATTTGATATATGAGAATTATCATTTTCATCATAAAGTGATGTTATGATATTTTCTTCTTTCATATTAGTGATAATATTTCGTACTTCTTCAGAATAAGAAGATTCCGGTTTTATTACTTCAGGTAGTGGCGATGGTGATGGAACCGGAATTGGTTCGATTACTTCTTTTGGATCTTCTACTTTAACTTCATCCAACTGTTTTTGAAGAGTATTCAAATCGATTTTTTCTTGCACAACTTCTTCTTCTATTTTTTCAATAACATCTGTTTCAGTTGTTTCATCTAAATATGAACGAATAATTTCTTGAATAGGAATATTGGAACGTATTGTATTTAATATACATTCCTGAATAATTAATTCACAAAGTCGTCTATTTTTTTGCTTATCGAGTGATTTATTTTTTATTTCATATAAATATACATTGTTATATACAGACCTTGCCACATTAATGTAACATTTGTGTATAAAAGAATTTAGTTTCGGGACATCTATATCTATCTTTTTTTGTTTTGTTCCAACACGCATTGCGGTCATACATTTTAATTGTATTATATGAACACAAGTAATTATATCTTCCATATAATTACAATTACTCTTAGTTACTATTCGTTGACACTCTTTCTCAATAATAGTTTCATTCCATTTTGGAACACGAACCAGTAAATTTTGAAAAGTCATTAAATATTTTTCTTTTTGTTTTGACTTTTTACAAACATTATATGCTTCTTGAAATATGGAATCAACACCTTCCATAATTAGTGGAGTAAGCATAATAATTAATCGTGCAATCCATTCGTTTTTACTTTCATATAACAATGACATATTAAAATCGTCCATTGATGGTATAATTTTTATATATTAGTATAATACGATAATTCTTCTTCAAAGAACGCAGTTATTTTATTATCTTTTTTTTGATTCAAAATAGTGTAAATTCCAATATTTAATAATAATAATTCATTTCTAACGTCATTTTTTATTTTTTGTAAAAACAAAAGACTGTCATATTTGTGATGATATGACATAATCTTATCCAAATAATTTGTCGATTCTAATAAATAAATAATATCAAGAAGTGAATAACCATTCACATAACATTTTTTAGCCAATTCCAAAATATCATCCAATAAAAGATTGTCCATTTGTTGTAATCCGATGATCCATTTTTTTAGTAAAATAACATTATTATTAACAAGACAAACCCCCTTACTTTTTGGAACATAAATTTCACAAAATCTAGATAATATTGGTTTCATTAACGTATTTTTTGATTCTACTACAATAAAAAAACGAGTTGTGTGATTATATATTTCGATACATCGTCTTATTGCAGATTGAGCATCTATTGTCATTTTATCAGCATATAGTAAAATAATACATTTAAAAATCGACCCATCTTTTATAGATATATTATTTTTGGCAAATGTTGATATATTTTCACGTATATATTTTATACCATTATGAATACAACAATTTACAACCATAATATAATCGTCTCGTTTTACATTCCACATATTTATGTATTTATCTATAAATTCAAAAAGTATGCGTTTTTTCCCACTACCAGGGGGGCCATAAAAAAGAATATTTGGTGTTTTGCTATTATCTAAGAAATATTGTAATTTATTTTTTATTTGATCCATATCAATTATTTTTACACTTCTTTTACACCCTTTAGAAAATATATAATTTTATATATTGAATTTAATTTCAAACATAAATTTGCGGTCATATAATAATAAAAATATATTTTAGTATTATATTAATAAAATATGGAGATAATTGCATTAACAGTATGTGTTAATTATGATGATATATTAAAACATTTAATTGAACAAAATTCAAAATTTTTCCTGAAATGGTTTATAGTAACTTCACCCGAGGATACAAAAACTATTGAGTTAATAGAATCTTTTGGGAAAGAGAATATCGAAATTCTCATTTATAATGGTTTTTATAAAAAACAATTAAAATTTAATAAAGGGGGTGCGATATTCTTTGGTCAAACACATATTGAAACAATATATAGTTCAGCAAATATATTATTACTAGATAGTGATATATATTTACCTGATAATTTTTTTAGTACATTACCTGATACGCTTGCGGAAGATACATTGTATAGCACTAATCATAGATTCGATTATTCTTCAATAGATGATTTTATTAATGATACAAATCCAAAAAGGGTAGAAACAGATTTTTGGGGATTTTTTCAATTATATAAAATGGATGAGAAGTATATGTACTCAGAATCGTTTAATTGTTCATCTTGTGATTACGTATTCAAGTATAAATTTCAATCAAAAATAAATTTAGATATTTGTCTAAAGCATCTAGGAGTTGCTGCTTGTAATTGGGATGGAAGAGATTATAATGCTGGGGTTTTTTAAAAAAAATCAATAACAACTCACTTATAAAATCTACAAATAAATAAAATGTGAATTAAACTGAATTTGTTAAAGAAAATGTATATGGATTTTCTCTAAATGCTTTCAAAATATCTGGATTGATTCGTTGAACTTCAATATCACTTGAACCGTGAGGTATATTTACCTTATTTTGTCCTCTCGTTTCAAGTGATGTATTCATAGGTATGACACTTCCAGGAGCACCCATATATTGTGTATTTGGCATTTCCTTTGGTTTAGATATATTTATCTCACCTGTAAAGATAGGTAAAGCTCCTGGAGATTTATAATTTTCACCCGTTAATTTTTTATCATTGTTTGTTTGTTTATAGACAGAATCGTATATTTGATTTCCCATACGAACACCACCACCACCCATTGGGCCAAATCCATTATCAAGTGTTTGCGTGTCTCGTTGATTCTGTACAGCTTGATACTGTGCCAAAGAATTTACAGCATCAGAGGTTTGATTTCCAACAAACCCAGAACTACTAAACAATACAGTTTCCTTGTTTGTAGTTTTAGGAACATCATATGGATTAATCATATAATTACCATTTGTTAATGTATTTGTATTGCCATATACCGTGACGCCACTTACATTTTCTTTTTTAGTTGGTTTAAACACATCAATAAACGGTGTTACGGCAGCACGTATGTTTGAACCAAACGAATTACCAACTCTAACAGGTTGGTTACATTTTGAACGATTATTATGTTCAATTTTAATTGTATCCAAGTGATCTAATGTATGTAATGGACCCCTACCTTGTGATGATGCTATAGGTATATCATTCATATCTAACTCAGGCCTTTTTGCCGTTTCATATTCTCCAATATGGTAACTGGATTTCGCATTGGATGTTGGAACACCTTCATACGGAGAAGGATTGCTTCTATTGTTTTGATATACGGGTTGTACAGGTAATAATTGTCCTGCGTGACCTATTCCAGTTGTTGTAAACAATCTATCTTGCGAATTTACATAAAAAGTATCAGGTCTGTATTTTTCAACAGTTCCTTCAATACCCATATTTTTTATAGTCGAATTTGCAGGTCCTTCAAAGCCATCCATTATGTATGTCATTTTAGGATTTGTTTCAACACGTAATTCATCTACTGTTTTAGGAATCCACATTTCTCTATCTTCCATACCAGAATTAAACCCACCTGAACCATTTGACTCAAACCCTTTGCCTAACCCTGGACCGACTTGAATACTTTCAAATGGTTTAACCATACTGTTAATAGTACTAACAGTCTGTCGTGATTGAAAAAAATCAGACATATCTGGCATATTGAATGGATATTGAATATCATTTTTTGGTTCAAATAAAGGCCCACGTTCAACCTTTTTTATCATTTGTGAACCAGCACCTACCATATTATCTAATTGTGATTCAGTAGCTTCATTATATATTTGTCCCTTTATTTTTGCACCATAAAATGGAATCATATTATTATGTTTAAATTCGGAACTATTCATATAATCCCCCGTCAAACTATAAATATTATTTATTTGTTGTCCAATATGCATTCCCATATTTTCTTTTTTTTCATAAAGTGCTTGATTGAGATATGTATCAGTAGCTGGATTTGGAGTATCGTAATAATTCAAATTATTCTCTAAAGGTTGGTTATTTATATTTGACGTATTTAATGTTGGATAATTTGGTGGAATGGGGGATACATTTGGTAATGATATATTTGAAAAGGATTCCTTTGCTATTTTTTGTTTTAAACCCTCACGTTTTTCTTGTTGTTTAGAAACAATATATAATCCACTAAAAGCTATAAAGGGTATAAGTAATTCCATAATTTAGATAAGGTAATATATATTGTAACTATTTTATTTTTGTAGTATGACCTTAAATTAGTTCTTGAAAGGGTAATGTGTTGTAACCTGTACTAAAGTTTGGTTGTGTATTGTAATTGGAACTTGCTAATAAATAATTTCCATTATCAAGAGGTTTGATATATTCATTGGAACGAATAAAATAATCCTTTTCAAGAATTCTTGTAGAAAGATTATTTTCAAAAGGAATACATACGTTTTCTTGGGGGTCTAATGGAAGATATTGTGTATTCAATTGAGGAAGACTCCTAAACAAAAATGCAGGAAGAACTAATCTAGAACTTTCTGTAATTACATCACTGTTGACAGGATAAATAATAGGTTGTGATACTTCTATAGATGATTGTCCTTTTTTTACATAATTGTCGCATTTTGTATTGATTCTATCAATCCCAAGTAATTTGTTTTCCAATGTAGTGGAATTTGTATACAAATTTGCACCCCATTTTTGAGGAATGATAGATGGATCTAACATAAAAGATGGATGACTCCCAGGTCCAGGTGTATCTAATATATATCTTGATGGATCTGTTGATTCTTGTAGTTTTTTTATAGTCCTACAAGTATCATAATTAAATCTCGTATTTGCCATAATATTATAATTTATTATTTTAATTATATTAATTTTAGTCTAAAAAGATAGAATACATTAACATTATTTTTAATGCCTACATTGTGTTTAAATTCTATAGTAAAAAATGAGAGTGCAGTTATTATTAGAATGTTAGAGTCAGTTGTTGGTATTATTGATACGTATTGTATCTGTGATACAGGATCTACTGATGATACAATTGAAAAAATAACCAACTTTTTCAATAGTAGAAATATACAAGGAAAAATCATTCAAGAACCATTTGTCAACTTTGAACATAATCGTAATATAGCATTGGGTGCTTGTTTGGGTATGAGTGACTTTATTCTGTTTATCGATGCAGATATGATTTTAGAAGTGAAAAATTTTAATAAAGATATGTTGGAAGATAATCATATTTATTCAATACTACAAGGTACTGAAAGTTTTTATTACCCCAATGTTAGAATTATAAAGAATGATGGAAAATCAAAATATATAGGTGTAACACACGAATATGTTGATTGTCCACCATACCAAACAATGACAATTTTTAATAAATTACAAATTTTTATCACTGATATTGGCGATGGAGGTAGTAAATCCAATAAAGCGGAACGTGATATTAGGTTATTAAAAGGTGATTTGGAGCAGAATGAAAATAACCCACGGACATTGTTTTATTTGGCGAATACATATTTCGATACAAATATGTTGGACGAATCTATTCCTTATTATGAAAAACGCATAGAAGTAGGTGGATGGGAGCAAGAAATTTGGTATTCGAATTATAGATTGGGTGAAATCTATAAAAGAAAAAATGACAATGTAAAAGCTGTCGAATACTGGATGAAAGCATACGATGTAATTCCTTTACGATTAGAGAATATGTTTAAAATTATCAACCTCTATCGGATAGAAGGAAATCATAAACGTGCTTTTGCTTATATTAAACTAATTCAAGAAGCTTTGCATATTCACAAAGAGAATAATATAAGAGATAATTATCTATTTATGGAGAATGATATATATAATTTCTTGATTGATTACGAGTATATTATTTTAGGATATTATAATGGTATTAAAAATGCAAATTTACAGATAATGTCGATTTTGCAAAACGCAACAGACCAAAACTTAATAGCGAGTGTATTGAATAATATCCGATTTTATCCAAATACATATACACCTAAATCGACGCGAACATATAACAGTTCAATTAGCGATATTGTTAATATTGGAGGAGTTGATTATAATATACCTTTTACATCTTCATCGCCGTGTATTATTAAAAATCCAAACGGAAATGGTTATATTATGAATATACGTTTGCATAATTATATTCTACAAGAAGACAATGTAGGTGTCATTTATGTTAAGATGCTACCAACATCATATGATTCAAATAACATAATTCCGACGATTTCAATGAATCATTTATTATATCTTAATGAAAATTTTGATATAGTATCCAAACATATTACATATTTAAAAAGTGAGCCAAAAATTCTAGTTGGTGTAGAAGATATTCGTATATTTTATTCCGAAACCAATAAATCAATGTTATATATAGGTACAGCAACACACGACAAAACTGATATAAGTATTGTTAGGGGGACATATGATGATAATATTATGTCGAATATGATTCCTTGTAAACAAAGTTTTAAAGAATCTGGATGTGAGAAAAATTGGGTTTATGTAGACTTTAAAGGTGCTACACGCGTTATATATAACTGGTACCCATTAACTGTATGTGATATTACCAATGACAATGAATTAGTTATTGTGTATCAACAAAATACACCTAAAATATTTAGTTATTTACGAGGCTCTAGTTGTGGATACAGATACAAAAATGAAATATGGTTCGTTTGTCATAGTATATGTTATGATGTATTTAGAAATTATTATGATATGATTGTCGTTTTGGATTCTGAAACGTTACAAGTAATAAAATCATCACCCTATTTTAAATATTCCGAAAGTCGTGTTCAATATACTCTTGGATCAATTGTAAATGATGATACACTTATTTTATCATATAGTATTGGAGATAATACAACAAATGTATCTGTTTATGATAAAAAGACAATTGAATCATCAATGGTAAATTATTTATTCAAAACTAATTAAGATTTGTGGATTGTGTTTTCCATATAGTCAAAACATACAATCCTGCAGATGAACGTATATTTCCATACTCACGTCTACAAACATTGGTTATATTTTGTGTTTCATCTACAATTGTATCTAATTTATATTCACAATCGTCACATATCATTGAATATGGTTCTACATTTGTAGAATGTACGTTTACAACACTCACTTTATAAAAATTGTTGACCCCACATATAGGTCTATTTGTCAGTTGATTATAATAATTATTATTAACACCACACCTATTATTTTTTGTATTATGATTATAACCATATATAGAGTTTTCTGTATTTTGATTGTAATCATTATTGTCAACACATATAAGCTTTTTCGTATTTTGATTATAATAATTATTATCATCACATATAAACCTTTTCGTAAACTGATTATAATAATTATTATTATCAACAGATATAGATTTTTTCATATTTTGATTATAATAATTATCATCACACATAGACCTTTTCACAATCTGATTATAATAATTATCGTTTTTTTTGCATCGATTCTTCATCTCTTTTATTTACTATATAATAATAATATATAGTAAATTAATTATGGCTTTAGAAAGGCAATCTACATATGTTTCACCTGAAAACAATAGAGAGTTAAATGAATACAGTGATTTATTAAATAATTTCAGCAAAGAGGAATTATTAAATGATTATTTTACCGAGTCTAGATATAGACTCTTTGGTTTATATGGAATTTCAACAAGAAAATCTGATATAAGAATAAGTAAAAACTGGTATACCACCACGTGTTATTTATCTGGTAAAATTAACATAATGCTATTTGTAATGTTATGTATATTTTATAACCATAAAGGTATTTATATACATCCGCATCAAACAGAGTTTATAGTACGTTGGTCAATGATAGAATATATGATGTGGGAACTTTTAACGACAAATAGTGTAAATACGCGTTCAGAACCTCCATCACTTGCATACGTTGGACAAAGGGCCAAACAGCCATTAAATAATATATTAGATGAGTCTATATTACCAACAATGGTGGAAATAACATCTGTATCGAATGGACGAACAGATTATTCCACTACTTTGGATTCTTTAAGTGACATTTCACCTTATCAACAAGTGATGAGATTATTGAATTCTACAAAATGTGATTCTTTGGATATGTCAATATTATTAGGTGGTATAAAATCCCCAAGAGGAGGTGTTATACATTGGTTTTGTTTTCAATTATATGATAATAGATTATATATTTTAAGTACCTGGGCTGACGGAGATGCTGGTATACAGTCTATTATACAAAGAACCGAAGTTTCAGAAGAAATATTTAATAATATAGTTTTAGGGTTGATGGATGGGTCTCCCAACATAGACAATTTACGAGAATATTTTTTTAAAAATTCTATCAATGAAAAAGGTGAAAGTGTAGACCCTATATCATATTTATCGGAGACATTTAATACTCCAGGATTCACCATCATTGTTTATGGTGATTATACAAACAAGGTTATGGAATTAGGTAGATATTTATACGATAAAAGCTATGAAAATGATTCTTTTGGTGTTTTTGTAAAAAATAATATTCAGGTATATACCTCAGGACATTCATTACCACTTGGTATGGAACCATTTAAACTATTCATTGATAGATTATTTTCCAAAATAAATACATCACCTCGCGACGATGTTGGTATAATTAAACCAAGTAAAAGTAGACGTTCTGTTAAATATACAAGAAAAACTGGTCCTTTTAAAAGAAGAACTTCATTAGGAGGAACCTCTTTTAAAAAGAAGAAAATGATAAAAAGTACAAAAAGTACAAAAGGACGGAATAAATCACAAAGAATGGGATTTAACCGTTAGAATGGGATGGTATATGTGCCAAACATAATCGTATTGTTCCAAGTGCAGCTACATTATATTTTACTACAAGCGGTAAATCATTTTCTAGATACACTTCAATCTGAGGACATAAATTAGTACATTTAATAAAATATGATAAATTTTTTAATGAAAATTCACCTGTAATAATTTTACTTGCATCTTGTTTTAAGATAAAGTCCATCGACCCATCATTTTGTAACCTTTTTATTTCAGCAGAAGCAAACTGACCGCGACATTTAAATATGAGTTCATTCCCGACAGAACTAATTTCTAATTTATCGGATATACAAGACAAATCACGGATAATCTTTTGAAAATCAGTAGAAGGTAGATTGATAATAGAAGAAAATGTTACATCTGGATATTGTAGATCTTCTGGGTCAGGTTCAATTAAACGCAATTTTTGTGTTTTGATTTGTTTAATATCACCATTTTCAAATTTTAATCCCAAATGAGATACAACTCCTTCAGAGTAATCACATTGTTCAATATACAATGTAAGTGTATCATCATTATCAATTGAATTGATAAGTTTAAACAAATGTAACATATTTACACCGATAATTATTTTATCATATTTACAATAATATTCTTCAAAGTTCGTATTTTGCAAATGTAAATGAACTAATATCGTATGTGATTTATCCATATTAACTACTTTCATCCCATCTGCTTGAAAAATTATATTCGTTTCAAGCAAAATATCCTTTAATGCCGACATTAAAGTTCTAAATGGAGTAATTTGAACGGTTTTAAACATAAAAACAACATCTTCTTCGTTCATAATTTTATGTTATTAAATCAATAAAATCTTTAACTTATTTTCTCACCTTTCTTGTCTTACCTGCACTTTTTGTTCGCACGAATCCAAATGTTCCCTTTTTACTACCATATCCGTGTTTTACTAATCGTTGTTCTTTCTTAGAAGAAGCGTGTTTATCTTTACTCACTATTCTACCGTGTTTATTCATAACAAGATCCCCCTTTTTCAAATGCCCTGAAGTTTCATAAGCAGTACCGTGCCAAACGCGAGCTCTGGTTCCGGTAATCTCATCGTATACTTTACCGTGAATAGTATATGTTCCATTATCGTTTCGCTTAAATCTCATTATATTATATATACTAAGAAAAGATTATCTTCTTAGTTTCATCAATAAACTAAGACTTTGCATAACATAATATCGTTTTGTATTATCTTGTGAATCATTTGATGATGAATTTCCATATATAATTAAACCAGAAGTAACTGATGGCGATTTTGAAGAAAGTAATGCAGCTTGACGCATACGCATAGATGTATTTGCAAAATTTGTACTATATACATTATTTTTGGCTTGAATAATATTATTACATTTTGTTTTACAATAATCTGTAGAATCCATTATTTTTGTATATTATAACAATTATTTATTTTATGCGTATAATATACAATTAACATAAATGAAAGGAGGTAGTTGCCCGTGTTCAGGATCAACCATTTCAGGTGGTTCATTGCGACGAAAAATAAATAAATCTAGAAAAGTTAGACGTGTTATAAGAGGTGGTGATACAATGTCACAATCACCTACAACCCCATCTTCACCTACAACTCCATCAGCACCTGCGCCTGCGACTGCATCTCCACCTATAACCCCACCTTCATCACCACCCACAACACCACCTGCAACTACACAAGGAACTGCACCTGCATCTACAAAATCAAAGGGGATTTGGGGTCTTATTGGATTAGGTGGTGCATCGCGTAAAAAACGTCCCAAACATCATCGTAAAAAAAGGGTGCATACTCATCGACGAAAAAGAAGAGTATAAATAAACAATAATATAAAAAATATGTTATTTTGTATATGAATATGAATTATAATATCCACACACAAGTAAATTATAACATATATACAAATTTATCCAATAATGAAAAAGTAGATACGTGTATAAGTGAAGTTGTGTATCAAGAAAATTTCTTAGATGCATTTTATTTAACAGAGTATGATGAGAAAGTTGTAGGTCCTCAACAAGATATATTATTTGGTATGTTGAAAACAAACGAACAAATGATTGAAATATTAAATAATCTATCTAAGAAATTAGATTTGGATGATAATGAATTTCTCTTTATATATTTGTTTTCATACCCCCTATTTTTTGTAATGCATAAAATAATATGTTATTTTTTAAATAATGGTGAAATTACTAACGATTTGGTTGAAGAAATAAATATTGAAATTGAAAAATTATAAGTACATATTCTATTTTGCCGATCTGTATATAAACCCTAAATTAAAATATATGTAGTAATTATGGCGAGTACTCGTAATAAAAATACACGTGGAAACTATTGTCTCGAACAACGAGAATATTCGCGTGCAATAGATTGGGAACTTTATCCTAATGCGTCTTCAGGTGTTGCTTATAATACAGGTATTCCGGGAAATGGATTATTGCCTGGACAAATAAATTGTAACCAACTATCATACAACAGTACAAACATAGAATCGTTTTTATTTGGTATTAATGTTACAGATTTAACAAAAGACAATTTTCAGTGCATAACACCAGAAATAAAACAATTGGATATGGTGAATATATTTTCTTCTGAACCTACCTATTTACCTGAAAAATTAATTGTTTCTAAGAATAATAGACCGTTTAATTATTAATTATGGAGTATGAGATTTTATTAATGTTATTTTTGAATAAATAACATTAATTTATGAACTATCAATTTAACTACAGAATGATATATTCATAATAAAGTTTAGGGTTTATCCGCATAATTTCATTTTCCAATTATTTTGCCCTCTTTATTTTATATTTTGTTATTATAATAGCATTGTTAATTTATTAGTAACAACCCATTTTTCCAAGTGTATCAACTTTGATACAGTTATGTGAATAAACCTTAGATGGGTGGGGTATAAAATTGAACATCCTTATTTATGTCTCGGGTGGTAATACCACCGCGTATAATATTAGGATCGGAAGATTCCTCGGCATTTATATTTGCCTGAATATGATGTAGGAGAGGTGTCATATGATAATTCAGATATGATTTTTCAGTTACATTATTTACACTCTTTTTATTTGGAATCATTTCTCCTTGCATTATTTGAGACTCTATATGACTACATACAGAACCTCTCCCTAAATAAGGAACAGTTGCAAACAATCGTTGTTGCAATATGATGTGACATTTAGGATGAGTTTGCAAAGATCCAATCAAGAGTTTTGAACTGTCATCGATATTTGCACCACCTGGTGCGGTTGTATGTGTTCCTGAATAAAATACACAGGGTTGTTGTGTTGCAAAATTAATTTGTGGATTTAATGAACCATCATTTTTATGAAAATTTTGTAACATATATGATGACGATAAACTATTCTGAATACTATTTTGGTCTTGACAAGACATATCATTACCAAGTCTATCTATATTGTTAAAAGTGTAGTCGCTAATTAATGACATATGAGATTAATATATTAATGAAATAAAAAAAACTTGGGTAATTATATGTTTGAACAAGTAGTAAAATTATTTATTCTTTTATTTACATTAATGTTTATAAGCACTCTTTTTGAGAATCAATACAAAGGTATTACATTAGAGGAGATGTGGAATAATTATTTTGAAAATACAAATTTAGTTAGATTGGCAATAAAGATACTTGGTATTCTTTTGATTTGCTGGGTTGCATCTCAGAACTATATTATTGCATTACTTCTTGTATTCTTGTTTATTTTTTTACTAGAATATGATTATCACAATGAATTAGATAAACAAGAAGGGTTTCAAAATGTAAACAAAAAAGATGATGTATCAGAAAGTAATAGATTGCATAAAAATCCAAATAAATATGATTATTTTGTAGCAGAACGGAATGTTACATCCAAACCAAGTGGTGGAGCTGATAAAAAATTATTCAAATCAACACAAGTTGACCCATATGGTGGTAATAAAATAAATGAGTATAACTATTAAGAAGAGTTGAATGTAAAATAAATTACAAAAATAAAGATGGCTAGTTGGATGTAATTTAAAATGGTTATTGTATCTTTATAAATATAAGAAGGAATGAATATTTTCTATTATTCTTATATTTGTATTATTATTATTTTAATTATATACATAATTAGTCAACAGGTAAATTATGATGAAGGATTCACTCCCACCATAAGAAAAACATATAATTCAAATGCAAGGTTTATGCGAAATTCAATGTATTCTAATTACAAGAAAGCGGTACATAATGCAACATCAATACTAAAATTTCTTAGAATATATTGATTAAAATATTTCAATATAATATAATTGCATTATGAATAATAAAAAATATATTCAATCGCAAAAAAGTGTATTGGAATTAATGAATACTAATAAATTTTTTATTGGTTTAATGATGATTATGTTGAATATTGGTTCTAAATATGTAACTATACAAACGAGTAAATCGATGGAACAATATATGAAAATGAATATTAGCAAACAGATGTTAATATTTAGTATGTGTTTCTTAGGTACTCGGTGTATAATTACATCTATTTTATTAACATCTGGATTTGTTATATTATCTGACCATATATTTAACGAAGATAGTGATTACTGTGTTATACCTCGCGAATATCGTATAATGGATACAATTCCTGCAACAAGTGATATTATAACAGATGAAGAATATTCAAAAGCTGTTGATATTGTTGAAAAATATAAAAAAAATAAGGTGATTCAAGAACAACGTTCTCAATATATAAGCTTTTTTTCTTCATTAAATTAATTGTTGTCTTATTGTAATGAATAAAACTGTAAAAAACAGGTATTATAATCGTAAATGTAATATTTCTAAAAAAAAAATGTCTGGCGGAGGTTCTATCGAAATACCACCTTCGATGGTTTCTAAAACAAAAGAGGTTTTTGAACAAACTAAGAATTATTTAGAAATATCCGATAGGTCGTATTCTTATTATACAAAGGTTGCATTTTCCAAAGATATGACACAAATAGCAAATTGGGCAAATTATGGATTAAATCCAAGCCTTTATGGAATTTTTATAGAAAGATTTCAACCCTATGTTATTTATCTGGTTATGTATTATTACGTAAGTATTATATTTTCCCAATTATTTAATAGGAACAATAATATTTATTTGTATAAAAAACAACGGTCAAATATTGACCTAATTGATAAAGATGATATATCTTTTTCTATCGATACGGAGTATTATATCTATGCTTCTATCCAATTAATGGATAATGTTATGATTTTATTGACTCCTAAATCGAATATCGTTATTAAATTTAAATTCACTTCAACAAATGCTGATCCGTTGTTAGTAATTTTAGATATATATATTGTTTCTCAACAAGAAGATACTACGCCAATAAGTAGTATTATCGAACAATTGACAAACAATAATTTAAAATCTGTTAGGACAGTACAGGAAACATTCATATCAGACGACATAAGACGAAAAACGTTAAATATTTTAAAAACAACCATATCATTGTTACAACGTATAATATCGAAACAGAGTTCAGCAACTATGTTGCAATGGATAATATTCAACACAGAGGGACTATATACATTAAATGAAAAACATACTGGGCGATTTTTTCATAAAATAGATGAATATATCAATTCCAACTTTATTATTGTATTGAGCAATATGGAACCTCTTGTTACAAAAGCGTTAGATACATCTGAAACATCAGGTAAAAGTACATCATCGCAAACATCTAAAACAAACATTGTAGAAAATCCCATTCCATCTGTCTTGAATATTTATTTGTCTTCGACTGATCCAAAAATAGATAATACATTATTAACATTAGATATGTTGATTCCTGGTCAAGTATCAAAAGATAAACTAAGAATAAATCCGCGAAATCCGTTAAAAGATATGAAGTCTATTTTATTGGAATTTTGCAAAACGAATAAAATAACAAATCCAATAATTGTATTTTTCGATAAGGAGTTATTTTCAAAATTTAATTCATTGTATAGAAAAAAAACAAATGTACGAACTCTTAAACAAGCCATAGAAACAAATGTACCTGGTAATATTTCAACTACAATACAATTATTACTTTCTGGTTCCGAATTACAAATCGCCAACGAACGTTTACAACTAAACAATTTTTTCTGGAATAATCAGTGGTATTTAACAGGTCCACGTGATGTTTTACTTTCGATTGATCCCACTTTTCTCCAAAGCGAAGTAGACAAGTCTCCTACACCAACAAATAATGCAAATTGTTATTCTGAAATGTTGGATGTATTAAGTGACTTGGTAGATTTATTTTATCCAAGTATGGCTGGGAAAGATATATCAATTATATATAACAAATATTTACAAGGACTAAATGAAAGAAATGCATTAATTGGTGATATAAAACATTTAATAGATAAAGAACAATTGTCTATTTCTACAACAACCATTTCAGATAAACACAAAGATACAATATCTGCGATTCGTGTAAAATCGATTAGTTTAAAAAATATAATGAAGAAATTTATTCAAAGTGTAATATACCAATTGGTGATTATAGTCAAAATCATAACAAAAATTATTAATAGAATTCAAACAAGATGCTTTGTATATTATACTGTAGGACACGATTTTGACGTGAAAGAAGTAATAGAATCTGGACCGTCTGAAAATGTATTGGTGACAACATTGTCTAGGATAATACCACTTGATGAAAAAACTCTAACATATTTATCTTTCTTAGATGAAGTCTATGATAAACATAGTTATTTGGATAGACTCTCTTGTTCATTATTTATGAAAAAACAATACAGTGAAATATCTCAAACTCTTGATACAGTTATTAATACAGTAATATCACAATTAACTATTATTTCACAAAGAATGATTACGGTAATAAATAATGACAATTCAAATACAACTGTTAATCTTTCCAATGAAAGATTTGATGCAATCTGGATAAGTAATCAAGAAATCGAAGCAGCTTTTACATCATTTGAAAAATCTGTAAAATTATTTATATCATCAAACTTATTACCGGAATATTATTCGCAAGAAAATATCGAAACATTTATAGACAGCATACTTTGGGATATGGATATGTCAGATAGTTATACATATTCCCGTTTGGTTACAAGTTTTGTTGATTCAAATATTTGGGTTCAAGTGGAACTATTATTTGCAATGAAAACGCTACAATATATATTTTTAATATACAAATATACAGGTAAATATATATCCTATTACAATGTTGATATTACAAAATTAAATATATCAACACAATTGGAAAATTTTATACTTTTCATATCACCTGTTTTTGATGTTACTTTGTTAAAAAGATTGAATCTATTTTCATATGTAATAAATTGGTTCAAGTATATATGTTGTAAACAAATTCAATTACTTATAACAACAAAAAATGGAAATATAACCATTTATGATATTCGTAACCTGTTCAAGACAAATACTATGATTAAACAATCGTATATTATACTTCGTTATTTTTTGATTAATATTATTTTATTAAATATCGATGTATGTCAATTATCAAACGAATTACAATCTCTTATTGGTATATTAGCTCCAACTGATACAGACTTGAAACAATATACACATATACGTACAATAAACCCATCCATACCTCAACAATCTCCAGATAATACTAAACCCCCTTTATCACAGACAAAACCAAAAGATGATAAACCATTAACATCAGAAACGGATCTAGCATTTAATGTAATTGTTCAAGTAAGTGCAACTAAAATAGAAACAACGAATCCTACCGAAACAACAGGTAAATTAGAGGGTGTAAAATCAACAAATATAAATAGTTTACTTGGATGTAAAAAATTATCATTGGGAATGAAATGGGAAAAGTTGAAACATTCAACAAATGAAATGGTGGGTAAATCAATCCAAAAAATAACAAATAAAGTAGGGGGTTTATTTGACCCTAATTTATCTATTATAACAGATGATCTATCTACGATAGATAATTCAAATAAATCTGAAAAATCTGAAAAAATAGGTAAACTCAAGACAAAGACAATTAAACAAGATTCAGTTGATACTGTATTGGATGTTTTTAAAAACCCTCAATACCAGATATTAGATTCTATACCAGAATTTGTCATTAAACCGGCTACAACAATGGATAATAAATCAGGTTCGGTGTTAGGTATAGATCTTGATAAATTTATTCTGGAAATAACTGAATTAGAGGAAAATCCAAAAAACAAATCATTAACTAAAAACGACAAGAGTTTATTGCAAGTATCAATCCCATTAGATTACACCAATATCACATTATCAGAATTATTTTCCAGCTTTAATTCTTGGAAATCATTAATGTAATACTATAATTGGATATGTATATAACGTATAACAAACATATAATAAAATAAATATGATGGAAACGTATAGGATTATATCCTTTATGGTCCTAACCCATTTCATATTTATTTGTATCGTGTAATTTTTGTGACTATTGTAGTAGTTAGTGTAAAATTTATCTATAGACATTTTTGGCTTTTTTAATTTCTCGTTTACTTTGTTATGAATAAACCATCCCCATTTTACAAGACTTTTTTTATTATCTAAATATGGTGTTACAGGATATTTATTCAATAAATAATTATAATAATTTGCAATTTTTTCATCAGGAATAAATGTTCCAAATTGTGTAATTAAATCGTAATATTTTTTCTTAGTAACAACCGTTGGTGTTTCTGGATAATGAAAAAAAGATGTATGTAAAAAATACCAATAATGTGGTCCCCATACTTGGGGTAATAATAAAGTATTGTTATTTGTCATATTGTAATCAACAAAGAAGTAAATTATATATTCCGTTCGTATTATATAAATATGTTGAGAACTCATAAAAGGTTAAAACGTAATAATCGGATATGCAAAAAAAAATCTAATCGTACACGAAAGATGCGTCATAATTCACGTAAAATTGGTGGACGAGCTATAGATTCGGGTGGATATGGATGTATCTTTTCACCCCCGATAGAAAGTTATAATTGTATTGGGAATACTTCAAAAACTAGTGCTAATAAAAAATACATAAGTAAATTGATGTTAAAATCGGATGCAGAAGAAGAATATAGAAATTCCAAAAGAATTAATGATGTTATTCGTCGAGGTGACAGAAGTGTGTTAAATTATGTTTTAACTGATGAAACAACTTTGTGTGAAGTTCGAAAAATAAATAAGGTAGATTTGGATGGATTTTCTACTCATTGTAAAAGATTAAATGAGAAAGGATTTAATTTTAGTCAAGGACAATTATCAGACATTACACCAGATAAACTAAGAAAATTACGTACAATAAATACCCCATATGGAGGAAAAAACTTATACGCTATTTTTAATTTTCTTAGAACTTCTCAATCAACGGAATTACAATTGGACTTTTGTATTGATTATGCATTAAAAGTAAAGGAGCTATATCAACGTGGTATTTATAAATTATATGATTTATCTCCTAAAATTATTCACGGTGATATAAAAGAGGAGAATTTAATTTGCGAATTCACTGATACACCTGTCATCTCAATGGGTAATATAAAGATAATTGATTGGGGATTATCTTACTTTTATGATTCGGAAAAATCAAATAATCCAGATATAAATCTGAAATCTGCTATGTATCAAATAAGTAGACGTCCTTATCAATTTAATTTACCATTTATTGTATTACTTTATAGTAGTCATTTTCAAGATGAATATACTCAACGTGTATTGAATGTATTAAATTCACCACGCCAAAGTACTAAAATATCACAATGGCAATTAATTGAACAGTTTTGTAATTCATACTTTAATAACCAATTTTTCTATGAATCAAAAAATGGAGAAAGGAAATATATTTTGGACGACTTTAATAAATCTATTTTTATAGTTATAAAACGAATCTTTCCAAATATGGTTATGTCCCTGGAAGATTATGTGAGGAAATATTTAGCCACAGCATTACATAAATATACATATCCTACATCATCTACACAATCTACTTTTATGTTTACTACTTCTCAATCAATTCGACAAAGAATAGTATTTCATATAGATGCATTATCATCAGAAGTATATTTACCTATGGTTGATTCCTATGGATTCTTTTTGACTTATGGTAGTTTACTCGGTTATTTATTATCCAACGAAATAAAAACGCCTCTATCTTATAATACATTATCTGTTAATACACCTAGACCTTATCTATCGTCGAATTCTAAATCATCGTCAGGTATAAATATGATGGGTGGTAATAATAAATCAATATTATTGCAGGTATGTAAATTTATAGCAAATTCACTATTAATAAATTGTTTGACATTTGACCCGAATATAAAAGGTAGGGAATATCGTATGAAAATTTTTAATCATACAAATGATATTCACAACGAACTAAGAAAACTTACAAGATAATGATTATCTTTTATGAACATATGATATGAGAATAGAATTATGGATTTTTTTTATAACAGTAGCAATTATATATGATACATATCATAATAACATTTATTCTAAGAAAATAATAGCATACAAGAAATATATAAAAATTATAATTATTGCAAGTCTATCACTTTGTTTTTATTTTTTTATAAAAAAAAATCCATCCAATACACGTGATATATTAAACAATGTAAACAATTGTATAAAATATTTACCCATTGACAAATCAACAACTACTATATTGTCTTCTTTACCAACGAATCAATTTACAAATACATTACCTCATAATTTGTCAGATGATTCCGAAGTTGAAAATAAAACGATTGTAAAAAGAAGTGTAAGTGAGACAAAAAAGAAATATGTAGCATATTCACAAGGATGGAAATGTAATTTTTGTAATAAATTATTAGATCATACATATGAAATTGATCATAAAGTGGAATTAAGAAATGGTGGATCAAATGAAACATCAAACTTAGTTGCATTATGTGCAGGTTGCCATCGGTTGAAAACAGCTTCAAACTATTTATAATTTTATTATGGTTTATCCACACAGTTTATTTGAAATCAAATCGATATTATTTATAATTCTTAGATATGTTTTCATCATAAAATAAATATCATTTAGATATATGAATAATTCAACACAAATTACACCTGTTCCAAATAAAGAACCCAGTGTAAATAATTCTATTAATGTAATCGTCCCTATTGTAACATTCATTTTGTTTGTATTATTATTATGTCACACTCTTGTAAAATATGGATTGCACCGATTTTTTGACAAAAATAGTATACCCATAGATGGAAATGAAATAAAAAATGTATTATTACCCATTATTGGTGTAGTATTATGTATCATTCTTATAATTTCCATACTATATTACTTTTCATCATCATCTATTATGAATTATTCATTTAATATACGTAATATATCGGCATTATACACGATACAAGATTTTATATATACATTCTTTTTTATCCTAGCTATTATCATTATTGTTGTTTTACCATTAATCATTAAATTATATACTCCAGAAAGTCCCGAGTATAATATTTATGCCGGATCTATTGTATCGTTTATTGCTTGTATAATGTTTGTTTATTTTGTTGTCACTGATCTAAAAAGTGATGGTATAAATGGTATTTCAAAAATTTCATCTTTTATTGAAAAATATATAACTTATATTGCATCTTTTATTTTCATTTTAGCAATTCTAATATGCATTCTACTTGCAGTGTTTTATAATAAAATACAATTATGGGTAATACCATTTGTTTGTATTATTTCCGTATTTGTATTTTTTACAATACTTACATTTCCTCAATTAACTCGTGATATGGATAAAAATATGGAATGGTTTCCTAAATCAATATTAGAACAAATTGTGTATAGTATTGTATTTTTACCACTAAGATTGTTATATTACTATCCATACATTTTTATTAACTATCTTATACCCACGATATATTCATTATTCTTTTCCCCCAGTATTTTTATTTATACATTGACCTTCATTCTTGGATTGATGATAATGAAATATATATTTCCATATTTCAGTCTAGATTTGAATCATAAAGTATACATATTTTGGTGTATTCTTTATTTTATGATGTTGATGACAAACTCATTTATCAAAACAAAAACCAAGTTTTTTACAATGAGACAAGGATTTTTATTTGTATGTTTATTTCTAGTTTTTATAGCATCATCATTTATTGTACAAAGGTCTGATTCGATTCCTGAATATCTAAAATTATACCTTAATTTATTTATTATTTTGACGTGTCTGGTTGCATCATTTCTTTTTTTCTATATGGTAAACATAGATTATGGAAAGGAATTTACAGATTGTAATGTATTCAAACCGTTGATTAATCAATCTGTAAGTAGTGATGAAAAATTACAAGGTGCAATTCCTATATTAAAAAGGGTATTATTTGCTTATTTGGGGATAGGTATATCATTCTATCTACTTATTTTTTTAGTAAATAAATTTTCCCCCATCCATCAAGGAACTCTTAGTTATATTTTTTCTATCATTTTTATCATTCTGCTTTCGATGATAATTATATCATTACTAAAAAAGATTATTAATAAACTAAAAGGGTTTGATAAACAACCATCACCATTTGTTAATTTCATATTATCATTGTTTTCTTTGATATTTGAACTCTTATTTTACATACCTTGTAAACTTCACGATATTGTAAGTTATACAACTCAAACCACTAAAATAACCAAAACAACTGTCATATTTATCATACTTGATATAGTATTTATTTTATTGTATATTTACGGGGATTATATTCGAAAACATTTATATTTGAATGGTATGGTAATTCCGAGTTTGGGGGCTGTAATTATACCAGAAAATACATTATCATATGTTTTTCCAAATGTTCAAATACCAAATGTTAATTTAAAATTCCCGATTTCATTAAAGGAATATGATATGGATGTAAGCAATATTGTTGCCACATCTACAGATAAGTCAATGAATGATACAGATAATACAATATATAATTACACCATTTCATTTTGGTTTTATATAGACACAAATAACCCAAACACGAGTATGGCTTATTCTAAATATACGCCTATATTTAATTATGGAGATACGCCTCTTATATGTTATAATTATATAACTCAATCTTTTATTGTTGCATCAAAGTCGGATAATACAGCATATCCTAAATTATCAAGGGATGAACTAAATGATGAATTTGAAAAATATACAAATAGTAACTTGAAAATTATTTACGAAACAAAAAATATCCAGTTACAAAAATGGAATCATTTCGTTGTTATTTATAATTCATCCTATATTGATATTTTTATGAACGGTGGATTGGTAAAAGCAAATGCATATCTATCACCCGTATCATCTGATATGTACAAATCGGATATTCCACAAATAATTAACTTAGTTGCCGGTCATTCCAATGGGATTAGGGGACGTATATGTAATATTATTTACTATAATAAAAAAATTGGATTGTATGATGTAACTCGATTGTATGATTCAGTGAAGGATAATAACCCACCTATTTTTTATCCATCGCTACTTTAAAATTTTCACTTTAATTATTTGACTACACCTTTATTTTCATTTCTATTTATATAGAACAATATTATGGAATTATCCAAAATTTTATTTGTCGTAGGAATCATTGTATTATTATTCTTTATGGTTCGTTATATCATAAAAGTAAATTCGAATACTTTATCTACGTTAAATGATGCAACGAGTTCGGTGATTATCCCCTATTCATCATTGACTACAGATTCATCTGGTAGTAGTGCTACAAATTTCACATATTCTTTATGGATTTATGTTAGTGATTGGAGTTATAGATATGGTCAAAATAAAGTAATATTAACACGTAGTGCTTCTGGAAGTACTACGACCACTTATGATGGAACTTATATGAATTCGGCAAATCCAAGTTGTGGAAATACCCCACTTCCATCTGATGCTACAGGAGGTTCAGATTTAACCGGTTGTGCTATTCATACTGCTCAATATCTATATAATGTTGCAAATGCATCGAGTGGGGGTGTTGCATCTTATGCAAAAAGTGGATGTGAAAATACACCCCACGGATGCTGTCCTTTTAGTATCATACCCAAGATAGATATGATAGGAACAAATTGTTCAATGGCAGGTGGGGCTCTTGATCCCGCCCCTACAATGTATTTAGGGGCAACGGAAAATAATCTCTTTTATCAATTGGTTGTACCTGACCCTGTATCAGAAAGTAAACAAATTATATATACACTAGGTGTTGCAAACATACCTATACAGCGTTGGGTTCATACAGTTCTTTGTGTATATGACAGAACTGCTGAAATATATATCGATGGTAAATTATCAAGAATTGGTGTTATGCCTAATGTGATGTCAACAATCTCTACAACAGGAGATGTATACTTAAGTCCAGCCGAACCGGGGGCAGCATCTGGCAGTGAAGTCGGGTTCAGTGGATATACTTCCAATCTTGTTTATTATCCAAACCCAATTACACCACAAGAAGCGTGGAATTTATATCGTAAAGGACCAGGAACATCTGTTATGTCAGGTGGTTCGGGTGGAGATTATAGTATCCAAGTAAGTTTATATGATGGAAATATTGAAAAAAATTCATTTACGATAGGGGGTAGTGGAGATTCTAGTACCACAACTACAACTACTGCATAGTTATAAAGTATAATAGGTATGTTGGTGGATGTGGATCTACTATATTTCTTAGATGAATTTTATATTGTATATAATATATAAAAATGGAGAGTCAACAAAATAACTCTGGAACTCTTGGTTCTTTACAATCATCAGCTAATTCTATGACAGAGTCATTAAACTCAACAATAAAAAGTTTGGATATGACACCAACCGTAAATAGTACAAAAGAATTTCTTGAATCAAATAGTGCTATAGCCAGATTTTCTTTTTTAATAATGGCCATATTCATCTTTATTATTGTATTAAAATTATGTATTCGATTAATTTCCTATTTTATTCTAAATAAATCAAGTAAGGTTGTTGTTGTTGATGGTATGATTGATGGTAATGAACCATATACATTTCCACAAGATCCGAATAGCAATTCGAATGTAAAAACTATATCTAAATCAAATAATGCTGAAAATGGTGTGGAGTTTACTTGGTCGGTATGGTTATATGTAGATAGTATAACATCTAGTTCAACAAATACAGTTTATAAGCACGTATTTAGTAAAGGAAATAATAACTGGAATTCTTCTAGTTCCAATCCACCTGGTGTAGCTTACCCCAATAATGCACCAGGTGTTTATTTATCACCTACTACAAACGACTTGTATGTTTTTATGAACACATACGATATTATTAATGAAGAAATCGTTATTAATAGTATACCTCTTAACAAATGGTTTAACCTTATCATTTGTTGCGTAAATAAAAGTATAGATGTTTATATTAATGGAATTGTAGTAAACAGTCACCAATTGGTCAGTGTCCCCAAACAAAATTATGGAGATGTATACGTTTGTAACAATGGAGGATTTAGTGGAAATTTATCAGAACTTGTTTATTATAATAAAGCTGTGTCGTTGAAAACAATTCAACAGATTGTTTCTGCAGGACCAGTATTGAAATATATCTCAAGTTCTAAATCAAAAACACCCTCTTATAATTATCTCTCTATGGATTGGTATTATCAAAACCCATTATTTGGGGTTACTTTTTAATTTAATTAATAAAAAATATAAACCTAAATCCAAATATTTTGATATACCAAAAATGGAAAAGGATAAATTAGATGAATTGTTGTATATTCAAAATGTAATTTCTAATATGAATAAATTAAATCATATACATATATTACAAATTTTGGTAAATTGTAATATAGAAATGAATGAAAATAAATATGGTGTACACGTAAATTTATCAAACTGTGATTCAGAAACTATATCTAAGATAAATGCGTATATTAAATCTACAATTAAACAAGATGAATTGTTGAATAATATAGAATGCAAAAAAAAGGATGTCAAGGATAAGTATTTTACACCTCAAATATAATAAACACAAAATATGTAAAGCGGTAATGATATATATGTTTATAATGCAAGAAATTATTGATAGTATTAAAGAATATAATTATGGATATTGTGAATATATAAATAAAATTAATTTGGTTGAAATAAAATCACAGTCTCGTTATTATGAATGTTCGGTACCAGATGAAATATTTGATACCGAAAATTATACATTGATAGATAAAACATTAAAAATAAAGAAGTTAATACGCCCTTTTATGGTAAAGGAACGTGATAATTTATTTTGGACATTTTATATTTTAAATAATGGTATAGAGATGTATACGGAGTTGGGTGTAAAAAATTTAATTGTCGAAAAAAAGGAAAAATTATCATTAATAGATAATGTTATTCAGAAAAATATCCAATTGTTGAAGGATTATAAAATTAGAATAACGAAGGGTATTATCCAAAGTTTGGCATATGATAAAAATATATCATTTCAAACATTTCAAGTATTATGTATATTGCACAATATAACATTTATTATTCAATATAAAAAATGTTATTATGAATGTAAACATCCTAAGACGGAATTGAATTCTGTTCCATTTATCTGTATATTAAACGAATCAAATGAATTATCTATTTGTTTCGATAAAGATAGTAATAAAATAGATGAATTCAGAAATGAAAATATTGATATAACTAGTATTATAGGTTTTAGTTGTTATTATACTTGGAAAGGTATGAAAAAAAAGATTCCCAAATCTTTTTCGGAATATACACACGAGATTAATGCTCTAAATAACCTCTTTACAATTAAAGAATAAAATGAATTTAATGTATTATATATACTTTATATATAACAAAGAATAATACAATGGATAAACATACACAATACAAGGACCCTTTTGTGAATGCAGACGACGAAACTCATCCTCGCATATTAATGCGAAAAATGGTTGAATCTTATTTTACTACTCATAAGTCCTCCACATTTTCTGATACTTCTGAACTGGAATTTAGATTTGGTACTATTGGTCATAAACCTATTCAGAGAAATGATTACGATAATGTAATTAAACGATTGAAAACTCTTGGATTTGTATGTGATAATTATGACGGAGAAGATTTACTAAGAATTCAACCAGATGTAATGAATATACATACGGGCGAATTAATGTCCAATATACGATTGGAATTATCTGGAATAAAAACTATACAAGAATATTGTAAAACAAATGATGCACCATCCATTATGGCAAACCCATCTTTTTCGGCATCTATGCATAAAAAAACACTTGCTGTAGTAAATGGTGAAAAAGTTTCAAATTTTCAATATCCAAACTTAAATTTTAGAGGATCATATAGCACTGAAACATATATTCATCCAAATAGTGTAATAGCTAAAGATATTCTGTCAGACTGGTTTAAAACTCCGAAATATTTTCGACGTATTAATCGCATCTCATTTACTCACGAAAATTTCCATCCATTGAAAATAGATATGAGCATAGTACAATCCTCTACCAAAGAGAGAGGAAAGGGAGTTCATACTGTTAAAATAGAAGACTCGCAAGTATTTACAAATGCATATGAATATGAAATTGAAATAGAAGTGATGAATAATTGGATGTTTAAAATGGAAACTTCGGATATGTTATTGGAAAAAATAAAGGATACAATAATGGTTATACTTTCTGGTATTCAAGTTTCTTATTTTCCTTTATCGTATTACGAACAACGTGAAATTCAAAAAGATTATTTGAAAGTTTTATATAGTGGTATAAAAACTCACGTACGTGAATTGACACCAAGATATAGAATTTCACCTCAAGACTTTATCGGTCCATCATCATATACACTACAAATGTATAATTTATCAACCCAAACAGATACACAAAAAGATGTAGCTAATGTTCGAAATAACTTTTCGGTTACTGAAAAGGCTGATGGAGTTAGGCATATGATGTTTATTAATTCAAGAGGATATGTTTATTTGTTTAATATGTCGATGAATGTAAAATTTACAGGAATGATGACAAAAAATAGTAAATTATGGAATACATTAATTGATGGGGAATATATCGAAACAAATAAATTGCACGAATATATTTATTTATTTGCATCCTTTGATATTTACTTTTTGAACGGGAAGGATCTAAGACAATTACATTTTATAAACAGTGAAAACCCCGAATCACAAACCCGTTATTCTTTATTAATGGAGGCAATTGATTCATTAAATTTGGAATTAGTAAACCCTATGTATCAATCCGTATATTTTTATGTAAAATATAAAACATTTTACCCTATTACTAAAACTAACACAATATTTGATGTATGTCGAGAATTATTTTCATATATAAATGGTGGTATGTTTGTTTATGAAATAGATGGACTTATTTTCACACCAACCAACAAAGGTGTTGGTGAAACCGAGTTGGGTTATGAAAAAATAAATAAACAACGTAAATGGAATCATTCATTCAAATGGAAACCCCCCATATATAATACTATTGATTTCTTAGTTACTACTAAGAAAAATGATAATAATAAAGATATTGTTTCGAGGTTATACGAAGATGGTACAAATCCATCATCGAATTTACAAATACAACAATATAAAACGTTGATTTTGCGATGCGGATATAATGAAAAAATTGACGGATATATAAATCCGTGTCAAGATGTCTTAAATGATGTTACGCCAAGTATTGATGTAAATCCAAGAGGAGATTATAAACCGGTTCAATTTGTTCCAACAGACCCATATGATCTGGATGCAGGAATTTGTAATATTTTATTAAAGGAAATTGATGGAAAAATGGAAATGGTTACAGAAAATAATGAAGTTATTACAGACAATTCTATTGTTGAGTTTTCGTATGATTTAACGCGAAGGGGGAAATGGAGATGGAATCCGTTGAGAATGCGATATGATAAAACAGCTGATTTGATGGCCGGTCATAAAAACTTTGGAAATAGTTATATGGTTGCCAATAGTAACTGGTTTTCAATACATAATCCAGTTACAGAAGAAATGTTGTCGTCTGAATCAGATATACCATATACTCAACAATCGATTCAAACCGTTTACTATAACAGAGATTTCGATTCCTCTATCCAACGAATGGACAATGGGTTGAGACAATTTCACAATCTTTATGTAAAACGTAAACTCATTTACAATATGTCGCAACCAGGTGATACATTAATAGACTTTTCCTGTGGTCGTGGGGGAGATATTCCAAAATGGACAGATTCCAAATTATCATTTGTTTATGGTATAGATAATTCCAAAGATAATATTGATAATAAAATAGATGGCGTATGTTCTCGGTATCTTGATTATAAAAAGATATACACAGTTCCTTACGCACTATTTGTATTGGGCGATAGTACATTAAATATTCGCAATGGTGAAGCAATGAAAAACGAAAAATCAAAATTAATTAATAAAGCAGTATTTGGTAATGGGTCCTTTAATGTAGAAAGATTAGAACCTGCAATTGTTAGACAGATCGGAAGGGGTAAAAACGGATTCGATATATCCTCTTGTCAGTTCTCTCTTCATTATTTCTTTGAAAGCAAATATAGTGTACATAATTTTATAAGAAATGTTGCAGAATGTACACGCATAGGTGGTGTGTTTATTGGAACGTGTTACGATGGAAAAGCTGTTTTTAATGCATTAAAAAATACCCCTATTAATAGGAGTATTGAAGTTTTGGATAATGGAATCAAAATCTGGGAAATGATTAAATTATACGATAATCAAACTTTTGAAAATGACGAGTCCAGTCTCGGATATAAAATAAATGTTTATCAACACTCAATACATAAATACATTGAAGAATATCTAGTAAATTTTACCTATTTCTCACAACTTATGAATATGTATGGGTTTGAATTATTAAACAAAACAGAATCGAATACGCGTAAATTTAGTGCAAGTACAGGTATGTTTGATGAATTATACAAATCAATGGTGCGTGAAATATTACCAAGTGATGAAAAATATCAACACGCATTAAATATGTCTACCAATGAAAAGAGAATATCATTCCTAAATAGATATTTTATTTTTAAAAAGGTAAGTGAAGTAAATACGGAAGAAATTTACAATTCGTTCTTTATTTCAGATATAACTGAACCCGTTGATGAACCTTTACCATCTCAAAACAATATTCCACAAGAAAATATATTCACCAATGTTGGTGTTGAAGAAGTAATCGAAAATGTTGAACCATCGACATCAATTATACCAGATAATGAAGATATTGAAATTGTTGAAACACCAATTGAAAATGAAAATATTAAAATTGTCGAAGAAGATATTAATATTAAACCAACTAAGAAAAGAGTAACTACCAGAGTTCCCAAGGAAGCCAAAGTTCCCAAGGAAGCCAAAGTTCCCAAGGAAGCCAAAGTTCCAAAAGTTCCAAAAGAACCCAAAGAACCCAAAGAACCCAAAGAACCCAAAGAACCAAAAGTTCCCAAACCTAGACAATCACGAACTTCAAGAGTTCCACAAGAAACTCCTAATGAAGGTGTTGAAAAAATAAAAAAAAATACAACAAGAAAAACAAAGGTTGTTGAATCTGTAAAACAAGATACTAATGTTTA
>Ga0214923_10001751_pt1 | contig 30200 bp, 30 predicted proteins | sample LL1510_MetaG_FD_177993 | JGI IMG/M metagenome (GOLD analysis project Ga0214923, IMG submission 177993) | Freshwater microbial communities from Lake Lanier, Atlanta, Georgia, United States - LL-1510 | ecosystem: Environmental > Aquatic > Freshwater > Lake | place: USA: Georgia | collected...
AATATAAAATTATACAAAAGTCTTCAAAACTAAAAAAGACTTATCTAATTATAGGTTTATTAATTATTGTAATTATATTGTTAATAGTATTCAAATAGCGCGATGCTAAATTCAATTGAGAATAAGAGGATTTTAATCATTATTGGTGGCGGAATAGCCGCTTATAAGGTTCTCGATGTTATTAGAGAGCTTAGAAAAAATAACTGTGAAGTTAAAACTATTCTAACTAATTCTGGAAAAGAATTTGTAACGCGATTATCAATTTCAGCTCTTTCTAAAAATAAAGTTTTTGAAAACCTATTTGATCCCAATAATGAAGGAGAAATGGATCATATTGCGCTATCTAGATGGTGTGATTTAATACTCGTTGCTCCAACTACAGCTAATCTAATGGCAAATTTTGCGCACGGTGAAGCTAAAGATTTTGCAACAACGGTTATCATGGCCTCTAACAAGCCTATTTTCCTTGCTCCAGCTATGAATGTTGAGATGTGGAATAACCAAGCTACCCAAGAAAATTTTCAAAAGCTTATTCAATTTAAATATAAATTTATTGGACCTGCTGTTGGTGAAATGGCGTGTGGAGAAGTAGGGGTTGGCAAAATGTCATCTCCTGAGGAAATTATTCTAACCATCAAAAATTATTTTCTTTCAAAAAATTTATTCAATAATAAAAATTTAAAAGCATTAGTAACAGCAGGATCGACTAGGGAGTATATTGATCCGGTAAGATTTTTATCGAATGAGTCTTCTGGAAAACAAGGATTTGAGATTGCAAAATCATTAAATGATATCGGATTTAAAACAAAATTAGTTATTGGTCCAAATTCTTTAGATATTAAAAATCAGGACAATCTTGAAGTAATCAATGTTACAACTGCTAAACAAATGTTTGAAGCTTGCAAAGATAATTTGCCAGTAGATGTTGCTGTTTGCACGGCTGCGGTTTCCGATTTTAAAATCAAAAACTACAATGAAGAAAAAATAAAAAAAGAAGAATTAGAAGATTTTAATTTAGAACTTGAAAAAAATATCGATATTTTATCTTTCATCGCTAGCCAAAATATTAATCGACCAAGACTAGTGATTGGCTTTGCAGCGGAGACTAAAAACATAATTGAAAATGCACAAAAGAAAATCCAAAATAAACACTGTGACTGGATTGTAGCTAATAATGTGGCTGATAAATCTATTGGTTTTAACTCAGATTATAATGAAATTTTTTTAATTTCTAAAAATAAAGAAGTTGAGAAATTTAATAAAACAACAAAATCAGAAATTGCAAAAAAACTATCTAATAAAATACTTCACGCCCTTATTCAGTAATGGTTAAGATTTTAGTAAAAAAAATAAATTATAAACATAAAGATCTGCCTAAATATGAAACAGTAGGCTCTTCTGGTTTAGATTTAATTGCTAATATTGATAAAGAAATAATATTAAAGCCTAATGAGCGAACATTAGTACCGACTGGTTTATCTGTAGCCATCCCTGAAAATTATGAAATACAAGTAAGACCAAGATCGGGACTTGCGGCAAAGAATGGAATTAGCGTTTTAAATACACCTGGAACAGTGGATGCTGATTATCGAGGTGAAATTAAAGTCATATTAATAAACTTAAGTTTAGAAAATTTTAAAATTGAACCAGGACAAAGAATTGCACAGATGGTGCTTTGCCCTGTTGTAAAAGCTGAATTAGTTGAGGTTGATACACTTCCTGAATCAGTTCGTGGAAGCGGTGGATTTGGTTCAACCGGCCGATAAATATTCATGAAACTTAGTTATGATGATGTCAAAAGATACATTGCTCATATCAATTTAAAAAAAATCGGCAGCTTTGGTCAAAAGAAAATCATCGATACAAAAGTTCTCATTATTGGTGTTGGTGGATTAGGCTCGCCTGTTGCGCTCTATCTTGCGTCATCTGGAATAAACAATATTGGCATCGTTGATGATGATAAAATAGATATCTCAAATTTACACCGACAAATTTTATTTAATGAAGAAGACGTTAATAAGTTTAAAGTTGATATTACTGAAAAAAGATTAAAAAAAATTAATTCTAAAATTAAAATTATAAAATTTAAAAATAAAATTGATAATAATAATATAAATAAGATTGCAAAAAGATATGATCTTATCATCGATGGGACCGATAGTTTTAAATCAAAATTATTAATTAACGATTATTGTTATAAAAATAAAAAAATCTTAATTTGCGGAGCTATCAGTAAGTTCGATGGTCATGTTTTTGTTTTTAATTTTAAAAATAAAAACTCCCCTTGTCTTAGATGTTTTATGCCAGAAATTCCAAGTGGAGATATGATGGATTGCCAAAATGAGGGGGTTTTGTCTACTCTTGCGGGGATGGTTGGAACAATTATGGCTAATGAGGCAATTCGTGAAATATTAAATTTTGAAAATTCATTATGTGGAAATATTTTAATTATTAACGCTGAGAGTCTTTTAATAAAAAAAATTAAATTAAATAAAAACAAAAATTGCATTAAAGAGATTAAATGAAGTTTAAATCAATAATTATTATTTTATCTTTTATTATTTTTACAAGTGCAGATTTACTGGCACAAAAAGTTATTACTAAAAAGTATCTTAGCATTAGAACCAGCGTTGCAAATCTAAGAATTGGACCCTCGCCTGCCCATCCTATTGCATTCGTATATGAAAAAAAAAATATGCCCGTTGAAGTAATTGACGAGTTTGAAGTATGGAGAAAAGTCAAAGACTATCAAGGCGATATTGGTTGGGTTCATTTAAGCCAACTTTCTAGAAAAAGAACTTTATTAACTTTGAAGGATGGAATTGTTCTTTTTAAAAGTGCAACAATCTATTCTAGACCAATTATTAAAATTGGGAATTTAGAAGCTGCCTCTATTAAAAAATGCATTCCAAATTGGTGTTTGGTTGAAATTCAAAAATATAGAGGATGGATTCAAACCGATCACGTTTGGGGCTTAGAAAATAAAGAAATTATCAATTAAATTTGTAAAATTCTCTATTAAACTGTAAATTAACAAATAATTATCAATAATTTTAATTCTCTATAGATTTCATGAAACAACAAAATAAATACAACTATCAAGATCTGCTTGATTGTGCTGAAGGGAAAATGTTTGGACCTGGTAATGCAAAATTACCTGCTCCACCGATGTTAATGTTTGATAGAATTACCTCTATCACATCTGATGGTGGATTATTTAATAAAGGTGAAATTTTAGCAGAATTAGACATCAAAGATAATTTATGGTTTTTCGAATGTCATTTTAAAGGAGATCCTGTGATGCCAGGATGTTTAGGGTTAGATGCTATGTGGCAGCTGTTAGGATTTTATCTTGGTTGGTTAGGCAATCCTGGTCATGGTCGGGCACTTGGTGTTAATGAAGTAAAATTTACAGGTGAAGTTGTAAAACAAGTAAAACTAGTAAAATATGTCATTAATATCAAAAGATTACTAAGAAAAGGCGAAACTTGTGTTGGTTTGGCTGATGGTTTAGTCTTTGCTGACAGTAAAGAAATATATAACGCTAAAAATCTTAAAGTTGGTTTGTTTAAAAGCTAAGGAGAATTGATGCGAAGAGTAGTAATAACAGGTTCTGGCATTGTGTCATGTATTGGTAATAATAAAAAAGAAGTTTTAGATTCTCTTCTTAATACAAAGTCTGGAATAACCTTTTCTGAAGAATATAAAAAATATAATTTTAAAAGCCAAGTCTGTGGCATTCCAAAAATCAAATACGACGATTTAATTGATAGAAAAGTTTTAAGATTTATGGGAGATGGCTCTGCTTATGCTTATCTTTCAATGAAAGAGGCTATTGAAGAATCTGGTCTTACTGAAAAAGAAATTAGCAATGAGAAAACTGGAATTATTATTGGATCTGGAGGTCCTTCAATTAAGAACGTTATGTTCGCAATTGATTCAACAAGAGCGTCAGGTCCTAAAAAAATGGGCCCTTTTATTGTGCCAAGAACAATGGCAAGTACATGCTCTGCAACTCTTGCAACGCCTTTTAAAATTAAAGGGGTTAACTATTCAATTAGTTCTGCTTGTGCAACGAGCGCACATTGTATTGGTAATGCTATGGAACTTATTCAATTTGGAAAACAAGATATTGTTTTTGCAGGGGGTGGTGAAGAGATAGATTGGAGTCTTTCTGCAATGTTTGATGCAATGACCGCATTATCATCAAAATATAATGATACTCCACAAACTGCTTCTAGACCTTACGATTCAAGCAGAGATGGGTTTGTAATCGCAGGAGGAGGCGGTGTTATCGTTTTAGAAGAGTATGAGCACGCTAAAGCTAGGGGAGCTAAAATTATAGCCGAAATTACAGGGTATGGGGCTACGTCTGACGGTTATGATATGGTCGCGCCTTCTGGTGAAGGAGCTGTAAGATGCATGAAAATGTCTATGCAAAATTTAAGAAGCTCCAAGGTAGATTATGTTAACACTCACGGAACTTCTACCCCAGTAGGAGATACAAAAGAAATTGAAGCAATGAAAGAAGTTTTTAAAGATAAAGTTCCTCTTTTTAGTTCAACAAAATCAATCACTGGACATTCACTTGGTGCAACATCAGTTCAAGAAGCTATTTACTGTTTATTAATGATGAAAAATAAATTTATAGCAGCATCTGCAAACGTGAAGGATTTGGATGAAAAAATAAAAGGATTGCCTATTGTGACTGAGGTTAAAAAAAATGTAGATTTAAATTGTGTAATGTCTAATAGCTTTGGTTTCGGCGGAACAAATGCAACTCTAGTATTTGAAAGTATTTGATATGAAATTAATGCAAGGCAAAAAAGGATTAATCATGGGTGTTGCCAACGATCGTTCAATTGCTTGGGGCATTGCAAAAAAATTAAATGAACATGGAGCTGAGCTTGCATTTACTTACGTAGGTGACGCTTTAAAGAAAAGAGTTATTCCTCTTGCGGAGTCTTTAGGTTCAAAATTTACCTTGGATTGTAATGTAGAAAAAAAAGAAGAAATTATTAAAACTTTCCATGATATTAAAAATAAATGGGGACATTTAGACTTTGTAGTTCACGCTATCGCATTTTCAGATAAATCAGAATTATCAGGGCAATACTTAAATACGTCTCGAGAAAATTTTTCAAACAGTATGTTAATTTCTTGTTTTTCTTTTACAGAAGTTTGCAGAGAAGCTTCTAAAATAATGAAACCAGGTTCAAGCTTTATTACTTTAACTTATTGTGCTGACAAAGTTATTCCAAATTATAACGTCATGGGAGTTTGTAAAGCTGCCCTTGAAACAAGTGTTAAATATTTATCCGTTGATCTTGGATCAAATGGAATTAGAGTAAATGCCATTAGTGCAGGTCCTATTAAAACTTTGGCAGCCTCAGCAATTGGAGATGCTAAATTTTTATATAAATGGAATGAAAATCATTCTCCACTAAAGAGAAACGTTGATATTAATGATGTGGGTGGAGCTGCGGTTTATCTACTAAGCGATCTAGCAATGGGTGTTACTGGCGAAATTCACTATGTAGACGCAGGCTATAATATCGTTGGTATGCCAAACCCTAAGAATATGCAGGCTTAGCTGTCTAAAGCTTGTTTAATTGATAGTTTAACTTTTCCTTTATCAAATCCTAAAACTTTAACTTTAACTTCATCACCCTCTTTTACAACATCGCTTACTTTCTCAACCCTTTTTGCTGCAAGTTCAGAGATATGAACTAGACCATCTTGTTTTCCTAAGAAATTTACAAAAGCTCCAAATTCCATAATTTTAACTACTTTGCCGGAGTAAATTTTACCAACTTCTGCTTTTGCAATAATACTTTTTACCATTTCTAAAGCTTTATTTCTTGAAGCTTCATCGGGTGCAGCAATAGTTACGATTCCATCGTCACTAATATCAACTTTAGCACCTGATAATTCAACGATCTCTCTTATTGTCACTCCGCCTTTTCCAATAATGGCAGCGATATCTTTTTTATCGACAGTTACTTTTTCCATTTTTGGAGTATGTTTTGATAAATCTTTTCTCGAAACTTTCAGTGCTTTGTTCATTTCACCTAAAATATGAATTCTACCGTCCTTTGCTTGTGACAATGCCTTTTCCATAATTTCAAATGTAATACCTGTAATTTTAATATCCATTTGTAATGAAGTAATTCCATCTTCGGTTCCTGCAACCTTAAAATCCATGTCTCCTAAATGATCTTCATCTCCCAAGATGTCAGATAGTACTGAGTAATCAGCTCCTTCTTTAATTAAACCCATTGCAATTCCAGCAACTGGCTTTTTAATTGGAACTCCAGCATCCATTAAAGCAAGAGATGATCCACAAACCGTTGCCATTGAAGATGAACCATTTGACTCGGTAATTTCTGAAACTAATCTAAAGGTATAGGGAAAATCCTCTTTTTTAGGTAAAATCGAATTAACAGCACGCCACGCTAATTTACCATGACCAATTTCACGTCTTCCAGTTCCAATTCTGCCAACCTCTCCAACTGAAAATGGTGGAAAGTTATAATGCAACATGAATCTAGATCTTTGTAATCCATCTAAACTTTCTATTCTTTGCTCATCTTCTGAGGTTCCAAGAGTTGTAACGACAATTGCTTGTGTTTCGCCTCTTGTAAATAAAGCAGAACCATGTGCTCGTGGTAATATACCTACCTCACACTTAATCGGTCTAATATCTGCAAGTCCTCTTCCGTCAATTCTTTTCTTTTCTTTAAGAATTTTTGTTCTAACAATTTCTTTTTCGATATCTTTAAACTGAGACTCCACATCCATTATGCTAAATTCTTCTGAATCTGGGTAAAGCGCTAACGATTTTTCTTTTGCTACACTAATTAATTCACTTCTTTTCTTTTTATCTGGTTCAGAAAATGCTTCTACTAAATCATTTTTAATATTTTTTAATAAATTATTTTTTACATCTTTTAGATCTTTCGTCTCAACAACCCATGTTTCTTTTTTACATTCTGTAGCAAATTCGTTAATCATTTTAATTACTGGTCCAAATTGTTCATGACCAAATTTTACAGCATCTAACATTATTTTTTCTGTTAATCCTGATGCTTCAGACTCCACCATTAAAACTGCATCTTTAGTTCCTGCAACAACAAGTTCTAATTGAGAGTCTTTTAATTGTTCTTTTGTTGGGTTTAAAACAAAATTGTTATTAATGTAGCCAACTTTAGAAGCTGCAACTGGTCCCATAAAAGGAATTCCTGAAATAGCTAATGCCGCTGAGGCTGCAATTAAAGCTAATATTTCTGGATCATTGTCTTTTTCATATGAAAGTACAGTTGGCAAAACTTGAACTTCATTTCTAAATCCTTCTGGAAATAAAGGTCTGATAGGTCTGTCAATTAATCTTGATATTAAAGTTTCGCTCTCTGTAGGTCTTGCTTCTCTTTTGAAGTATCCACCTGGAATTTTTCCTGAAGCGTAATATTTTTCTTGATAATTTACTGTAAGAGGAAAAAAATCTACATCGGGTTTAGCTTTTTTTTCACCAACAACTGTTGCTAAAATAACTGTATCTCCTGAAGTTAAAATAACCGCACCATCTGCTTGACGAGCAATTTTTCCAGATTCTATAGATAATTTCTTACCTCCCCAAACGATCTCTTTCTTTACGATTTTAAACATTAAAATTTATTTTCTGATATTCAGCTTTTCTAAGATCTTTTTATAATTGGTTGCATTAGTTTTGCTGAGATAATCTAATAGTTTTTTTCTTCTATTCACCAATGTCGTTAATCCCGTATACGAATGTTTATCTTTTTTATTTTTTTCAAAATGTTCAGTTAAATATCTAATTCTCTCAGTTAAAATAGCAATTTGAACTTCTGAAGAACCAACATCTTTAGCGTGCTGTTTTAAATCTTTATAAACACTTTCTTTATTTTGAATTTTTTTTGTCATTTATTTAATTAAAAACTCTTCTTGGATAAAAAAAACCAGACTTAAGGTATCCGAGAGCAAGTGGCTTATTTAAAGCCTCTGTATAAATATTTTCTAAACTAACCTTTCCAAATTCATTAACCAAACTAACTTTCATTCCATTCTTTATTAAATTAATTCTTTCATCTTTTAATTTAATGCTAGGTATATGTATTAAAGCACTCTGAATATCAAGCACATATTTTAAAAAATTATCAGTACTTTCTTTTTCTATTAATTTTTCAAGGCTATTTGAGTTCTTAATACTAAAATTTCCATATCGAGTTCTAACCAATTGAGTGACATGCGCAAATCCATCAAAGGATTTGGCAATATCTCTTGCGAGACTTCGAATGTAAGTTCCAGTTCCGCATTTTATATAAAAAAGACTTTTATTATTTGAGTGTTTTAATAATTTAATATTTTTTATAAAAACTTTTCTCTTTTCCATATCAAATTCTAAATTATTTCTTGCAAGTTCATAAGATCTTTTACCATTAATTTTTACTGCAGAAAATTTTGGTGGCATTTGCATTTGCCATCCAATAAATTTTTTTAAAATGCTTTGAACTTCTTTTTTTGTCGGATAAATTTCATTTTGATTTATAACTTTTCCCTCTAAATCTAAAGTATCTGTTTCTGATCCCCACTGTATTTCAAACAAATAACTTTTAAATTGAAGATGTATTAATGAAATAGTTTTTGTTGCCTCGCCTAGTGCAATTGGCAAAACACCCTCCGCTAATGGATCTAACGTTCCAGCATGACCTATTTTGATTTTTTTAAATTTACTCTTAATAACATTTAAACAATATGCCGAACTAAATCCTTTGGGTTTGTTTAAATTTAACCAACCATCAATCATTTTCGTGTGTCTTAATAATTAATTTTTCAATCTTTTCTGCATAATCAAAAGATTCATCTAATACAAAATGGAGATTAGGAAGAAATTTATTTTTCCAATTACGTGACATTTCTTTTTTAATTAAACTGCTATAATTAATAAGAGATTGTAAGATAAATTCAGAATTTTTACCTCCAAGTGGCATCACAAATACTTTTGCGTGTTTTAAGTCTGGACTCATTCTAACCTCTGAAACTGTAATCACCCTTGTATTAATATTTGGCAAAGCCACTTCTTCTTTTAAAAAGAGATTTCCAAGTAACTGTTTTAATAATTCGCCCACTCTTAATTGCCTTTGGGAAAAAGGCTGATCGCTTAAATGAATGTTCATGATAAATTAATTTATTGTTCTAGCGCTCTGAACTACTGAGAAAACTTCAATAATATCTTTTTCTTTAAAATCCAAGAAGTCTTTAAAAGCTACCCCTCCTTCAATTCCTGCTTTAATTTCTTTCACTTCATTTTTTTCTCTGTAAAGCGAAACAATTTTTCCAGTATAAACAACGCTGCCATCTCTAATAATTCTAACATCTGAATTATTAACAATTGAACCCTCTGTAACTTTAATACCTGCAACTTTTCCAGCTTTTGAAGATTTAAATACTTGCAATATTTCACACTGTCCTAATACTTGTTCATTAATTTCTGGCGCTAATAAACCTGAAAGGGCTTTAGTAATGTGCTCAATCGCTTCATAAATAATATTAAAGTATAAAACATTTACACCTAATTTTGTTGCAAGGTCTTTTGCCTCTTTATTAGGTTTAATATTAAAACCAATCAAAACAGCATTAGAGGCCTTAGCTAAAGAAACGTCTGTTTCCGTAATAGCTCCAACAGATGATAAAACAATAACTGGTTTCACTTCATCATGTTGAATTTTCAATATAGCATTGGATAATGCCTCCGCGGATCCATGTACGTCACTTTTAATGATAATTGATAATTCTTTTTGTTTATCAACATCTCCAAAAACATCATTTTTCTTAACAAGAGCACTAATTTTTTTAGATTTTCCTTGTTCAATTCTATGTTTGTTAATTTCTTTTGCTTTTGACTCATTGTCTAAAACTAAAAAATCATCTCCAGCTTCAGATACCCCTGTTAAACCAATAATTTCGACAGGCATTGAAGGTGTTGCTTCATTAACTAATTCACCTTTAAAATTATTCATAGCTCTAATTTTTCCCCACTGCATACCACTCACAAAGAAATCGCCTCTTTTTAAAGTTCCTCTTGTGATTAAAATTGTCGACACGGGTCCTTTGCCTTTATCCAATTTTGATTCAATAACTATACCTTGGGCAGGTACATTTGGATTAGTTTTATGATTTAAAATTTCTGCTTGTAATATAATCGCTTCTTTTAATTTATCTAAATTTGTTTTTTTTAATGCGGATATTTCAACGCATTGAACATCTCCTCCCAGTTCTTCAACCACAAGTTCATGTTCTAATAATTGATTTCTAACTTTTTGTTTATCTACGCCATGAATATCACATTTATTAATTGCTACTATAATTGGAACTTTTGCTGCTTTTGCATGTTGTATCGCTTCTATAGTTTGAGGTTTAATTCCATCATTTGCGGCAACAACTAAAACAACAATATCGGTAATTTTAGAACCTCTAGCCCTCATTTCAGTAAAAGCTGCGTGACCTGGTGTATCGATAAATGTCATCCATTTATTATTGTCTGTGAACACTTGATAAGCTCCTATGTGTTGAGTTATTCCACCATGCTCGGTAGCAACAACATTTGTTTCTCGTAATGCATCTAATAATGAAGTTTTCCCATGATCAACATGACCCATCACAGTTACAACTGGTGGTCTAGAATAAGTATCCTCTTCTTCTTTTAATTTTTTTAATTTAGATAATTCATCATCAATTTGATTATCTTTAACAACCTTATGTCCAAATGAACTAACAATATACTCAGCTGTATCTTTATCGATCGTATGATTAATTGTAACTTTTACATTTTTTTCAAATAAAAATTTAATAATTGAACTTGCTTTTTCTGCCATTCTATTTGCAAGATCTTGAATGGTAATTAAATTAGGAACTGTAACTTCCCTAGAAACTTTTTTTACCTCTGCAGATGAGTCATCAGATACTTGCAATTTTTTTTCTTTTTCTCTGGCTCTTTTAAAAGAAGCTAAACTTCTTTGTTTTTCATCTTCATCGGCATCGGTAAGAGCTTTTGATAATGTAAGTTTATATTCTCTTTTTTTACCGTGATTTTTTTTTATTAATTTTTTACTATTATCAATTTCAAGTTCTTCTTGAATTTTCTTTCTCGCCCATTCTTGGGCAGCTTTTTGTGCTTTTGCAGTATCTTCTTTTGTTAAGACTTTTGTTCTTACGGTATCTTGGGGTGCTACAGAAGCTTTTGCTTTATCAACGGAATAAGTTGCATCTATAGATCTATTTTTCTTTTTTTCAACTAAAACAGACTTATTGCCAGCGCCTTTTGCATAACTTGAAACTGCTGCTGATCCACCACTAAAGTTTTTTAATGTAAGCTTTTTCTTTTTGTCTTTAACGTCCATGTTTTTCTAAAAGCGAGTTTATTATTTGTTAAAAACTTTTTCTCTAGCACTCATTATTAGGCGCTCAGCCTCGGCTCTTATGATATCGAAATTTTGAAGAATTCCCTCAAATTCTACTCTCTTTCCTTTAACTTCATCGTATCCACCTAAGATTTCATCAACAGATAAATCTGCAAAATCAGCTAAAGTTTTAATATTTTTTTCACCTAAGGTTAAAAGCATTCCAAGTGATAATCCTGGATGATTCATAAGATCATCCTGAATGCCTAATTCTTTAACTCTATTTGATATTTCTTTAGACTCTGTTTCTAAATATTCTTTTGCTCTTTCTTTTAACTCTTTTGCTGTCTCTGCATCAAAACCATCAATCTTAGTAATTTCTTCTAAAGGAGCTCCATCGATTTCTTTAATTGAAGAAAATCCTTCTAATACTAAAAGCTGCGCCATCATTTCGTCTATTTCTAAACTTTCAATAAATCTCTTTGTTTTAATTTTAAATTCTGATTGTCTTTTTTCTGTTTCTTCTTGATCTGTTAAAATATCAATCTCATAATTCATTAACTTAGAAGCAAGTCTTACATTTTGTCCTCGTCTTCCAATTGCTTTGCTAAGATTATTTTCGTCAATTACAACTTCAATTCTTTTTGAAGCTTCATCTAAAACTACTTTTTGAACTTCTGCAGGAGCTAAAGCATTAATCACAAGTGTTGCTGGATCTTCTGACCAATGAATAATGTCAATTTTTTCTCCTTGTAATTCATTTACAACAGCTTGCACTCTGCTTCCTCTCATACCAACACAAGCGCCCACTGGATCTATAGATTTATCTTTTGATGTGACACAAATTTTTGCTCTACTTCCTGGATCTCTTGCTACCGATTTAATTTCAATTGTTCCCTCATAAATTTCTGGAACTTCAAGTTTAAATAGTTTTGCCATAAATTGAGGATGTGCTCTTGATAAAAATATTTGGGGACCTTTTGCTTCTTTTCTTACATCATAACAATAAGCTTTGACACGATCACCTACTTTTATGTTTTCTCTTGGGATTAATTCATCTCGTTTAATAATTGATTCAGCTTTTTGCAAATCAACGATGATATTTCCAAATTCTATTCTTTTTACAATTCCACTTAAAACTTCACCAATCTTATCTTTAAATTCGTTATATTGTTTTTCTCTTTCTGCATCTCTTACTTTTTGAGTGATAACTTGTTTCGCGGCTTGAGCAGCTATTCTACCAAAATCAATTGGTGGTAACGGCTCTAAAATTTCTTGATCTAGCGCAATATCACCTTTGATCTTTTTAGCTTCCTTTAAACTAATTTCGTTTTGACTATTTGCTGGATTTTCTACAACTTTTAATTTTCTGCCTAATTCAATTTGGCCATTGGCTCTATTAATTGAAACATAAATATTATTCTCTTGTCCATAGCGAGTTCTTGCAGCTTTCTCTATGGCTTCTTCCATAGAAGTAATAACAAGCTCTTTATCAATCGATTTTTCATTTGCTACAGCATCAACTATCCTTATTAGTTCTACTGTATCAACTCTGTTATTTAACATTAGTTTTGTTTCCTGTAAAAAAAAATGGGCCTAAGCCCATTCTGTACTTTTCAATAATTTCTTTTAATCTATGCTACATTTTTTAACTTATCAAGATTTAAAAAATAAATATCTTTTTTTAATTTATTGGCTTTATTTAAGTATTTTGTATCCACTATGGGATGCTTGTTGTTCAAACTGTATTCAAAAGTATCATTCTTTTTCTTTAATAAAGAAATCTCTTTTAACACGTAATTAAAATAATCCTGATCATCCGTTATAAATATTAACGTCGATTTAAGTTTCATCTTTTTTAAAATTTTTTCTAAAAATAAATAATTAAGTAATCTTCTTTTTTTTTGCCTATTCTTCATCCATGGGTCAGGAAATAAAATAAAAATTCTTGAAAAAAAATTATCTAAAAAATTATCTATAACTTTTTGCACCGGTGTATCTAAAATTGAAATGTTATTTAAGTTTAATTCTTTAGCTTTTTGGATAATATTAGCTACACCATTAACAAACGGATCAACTCCAATAAAATAATCTTTTGGATTAGTACTTGCTTGAAATAATAAATTTTCTCCCAAACCAAATCCTATTTCTAAAACAAAATCTTTATTTTTAATTAATTTTATGTCTTCGAAATTAACTAAAAAATCTTTTTTATGGTTTTCATAAAAAAATTTTTTACTTTTGGATAAGGCTCTTGATTTTGACCTTCCGAAAAAAATCTTTTTCTTGTCGTCGATCAAATTATACTTTTGATTGAAAATATTTAATTAAATCTATTTTTTCCCAGCTAAAAGAACCATTGTCCTCTGGTTGTCTGCCAAAATGTCCGTAGGCCGCTGTTTTTTGGTAAATTGGTTTATTAAGTTTTAATAACTCACGAATACCTCTTGGACTTAAATTAAAATTTTTAGAAATAATTTCTTCAATCTTTTTTGATTTTTTATCTTCGCCATCAAATAAATCGATATAGATTGAAAGAGGTTGTGACACTCCAATTGCATAAGATAATTGAATTAAACATTTTTCTGAAACACCTGCGGCAACAATATTTTTTGCTAAATATCTTGCAACGTAAGCTGCTGATCGATCCACTTTTGTGGGATCTTTTCCTGAAAATGCTCCTCCGCCATGAGGCGCTGCTCCGCCATAAGTATCAACGATAATTTTTCGACCAGTTAATCCTGTATCACCATCAGGTCCACCAATAACAAATCTACCCGTTGGGTTAACGTAAAAATGTTTCTCATCACACATCCATCCTTTTGGAATTACAGACAAAACGTAAGGACGCACAATTTCTTTAACTTTTTCTTGATCAACACTCTCATCATGTTGTGTTGAAACAACTATTGAAGAAATTGCTTTCGGTTTTCCTTTTTCATAAATAACTGAGAATTGGCTTTTTGAATCCGGTCTTAAAAATTTTTCTTTTCCAGATTTTCTAGCTTCTGACATTAATTGTAAAACTTTGTGAGAATAACTTATCGGTGCTGGCATCAGATCTTTTGTTTCTGTGCAGGCGTAGCCAAACATTATTCCTTGATCACCGGCGCCTTCATCTTTATTACCGGATGAATCAACGCCTGCAGCTATGTCTTGTGATTGACTATGAAGATAGTTTGTAAATTTTAAATTTTTCCAATGAAAACCTTCTTGTTCGTAACCAATATCTTTAACTCTAGATCTAATAACTTTTTCAATTTCATCGCTTTTTATGTCGGGCCCTCTTACTTCGCCAGCAATCACAACCGTATTTGTAGTTACTAAAGTTTCACAAGCAACTCTACTTTCTGGAAATTTTGATAAATATAGATCAAGCACTGAGTCTGATATAATGTCACAAACTTTATCGGGATGTCCCTCTGATACTGATTCACTGGTAAATATATAATCTTGTTTAGCCATTCTTATTTAATTTTCTAAAAGCAATAACGAATATAATACTTAAGAAGATTATAAAATAAAAAATATAGTTTTCTAATAAAGAAAATAAGGTTTTTCCTTTTAAAAAGGACAATTTTAAATCAATAAATCCAGATTTATTTAACTCTAAAGAATTTATAATTTTTCCATTTGGAGAAATAAAAGCAGACATTCCTTTGTTAGTTGATCTTACAATTGGAACGCCTTGCTCTACTGCTCTAAAAACTGCTTGAGTTAAATGTTGATAAGGACCAATTGAGTCTCCAAACCAACCATCTTCTGAAATATTAATTATAAAATTATATTCTTTAGAATTAAGTTTAAGATCTCCAGAATAAATTATTTCATAACAAAGCAAAGGCAGGAAAGATAAATTATTAAATATTTTAATCTCTTTTCTTTCATTTCCTGAAGAGAAAGAACTGTACCCAAATGTGATTTTTTTTAATCCCCATTTTGTTAATAAATTTTCAAAAGGGATAAATTCTCCAAATGGAACAAGTTTTATTTTGTTATACACGCTAACAACTTCAGCATTATTATTCAGTATCACTAAAGAATTATAAAAATTAATTTTATTACCAGAAATGCTTGGATTAGTTACGCCGACAATCACTAAATGATTTTTAGAAAAATTTTTATTAAAATATTCTTTATATTTATATAGATCTTTAGGATTGGTCTGCTGGATCATCCCCTCGGGCCAAACAATTAAAGTTCTTTCATCTTTATTAGTTTTGCTAAGATTAATTAAAGAAATTAAATTTCTATTCTCATTTTCAATGCCCCAAGTCTTTGCAATATCAATATTGGGCTGAACTATTTTTACTTTAACTTCGTTATAGTGATTCAACTCTGAATTTTTTATAATAATTTTTCCAAATAAGTAATTAGAAATTAAAATACTAAATAAAAAAACAGAATTAATTAATATTTTCTTAAACTGCAAAGGCCATAAAGAATTAAAGTAAATTGAAAAGATAAGAATGCTAAAAAAGTTAAAAGTATATGTGCCAATAAATTTTAATATTTGAATGTTCTCTAGTGAAAAACTCCATGAATAAGATATTAAATTCCAAGAAAATCCCGTAAATAATATTCCTCTTAAATATTCAAATACAGATAAAGAAATAGAAAAGATTAATAAAAACATATAATCTCTTTTTATAAAAGAATGGATTACGAGTACTGCAAAGCCGTAAAATACAGCAAGTAAAATAGGTAGACCGAATATGGCAACGGGAATTAAAAAAGTTAACTGTTTATCAAAAGTTAATGAGTGCGCTACCCAGTAAAGGCTACTTACAAAATATCCATAGCCAAAAGCAAAACCTAAAAAAAAGAAACTAGATAATTTAACTCTTTTCTCTTTAAACAGAATTATTAAATACAAAAATAGAGAGTAAGTAATAAAATTTATAAAGATAAAATTATAAGGAGGTAAAGAAAAGCTAGATAGAGAACCCAATAGCAATAAAAAAATATAAAAAAAAAGGATATTTTTTTTTGACATCTTTGGTTTTAAATATTTCTAATAATTTTTTGCTCTAACAAATGCATTTTTTTATATTTTTTAAATGAATTATGTTCATAACCAATTAGATGCAAAACACCGTGGACTAAAATCTTTTTAAAATAATCATCAAAACTTATATTCTGCTTTTTAATAATCGCGACAATATATTCATAGCTTAACGCTATATCTCCAAGGTAAATTTTTTCATTAAATTTAAGATCCTTCTTAAAGAATTTTTTTTCCTCAGCTGGAAATGATAAAACGTCTGTATCTTTATTTATTTTTCTAAATCTTTTATTAAGACCCTTCATATTTTTTGTACCCGTTAGAAGAACAGATATTTCAAAGGTAGTTGCTCGAGATAAAAAAATAAATGATAAAATCTTTTTTATACTTTTGTTAAGAAACAAATTAATTTTAGGATATCTAGATTTCCAGTTCTTATTATCAATAACTAAATTAACTTTTACCATTTGGCTCTTTTTTTTTATAATCATCATAAGCCTTAACAATTTTAGAAACCAAAGGATGTCTCATAACATCGCTATGATCAAAGTTTATAGTTTTAATTTCTTTAACATCTTTAAGAATTTTTGTGGTCTCATAAAGTCCTGACTCTTTTGACTTTGCCAAATCAACTTGTGATGGATCTCCATTAATCACCATTGTTGAGTTATTACCAAGTCTAGTTAGAAACATTTTAATTTGAGTAAACGTTGCATTTTGTGCTTCATCTAATATGACAAATGAGTCTTTAAGCGTTCTTCCACGCATAAACGCAAGTGGTGCAATTTCTATTATCCCTTCTTCTATTTTTCTTTGAATTTTTTCGTAACCTAATAATTCATAAAGAGAATCGTAAAGAGGAATAAGATAAGGATCAATTTTATCTTTCATATCACCGGGTAAAAAACCTAAATTTTCTCCAGCTTCCACTGCAGGTCTTGATAATATTATTTTTTTTACTTTATCTTCTAATAAAAAAGTTACAGCTACCGCAACCGCCAAGAATGTTTTTCCAGTTCCAGCAGGTCCTAATGCCATTACAATTCTATGATTTTTTAAAGCATCAACGTAAATTTTTTGTTTTTCTGATCTTGGTAGAATAATTTTTTTTGATGTTTTAATAGCATCATTATCACCATAAATTGAATTAGGATTTGCATCCACTCTATTCATTTTAGTTACATCAAAAATAGTTTTTATGTCTTCTTTTTCGATGCTATTAGTGTTTACAAATTTTGCTATGAGATTATCCATAATTTGAACGACCGACTGTCTGTTATTCAAATCACCACGAACGATCATTAGATTTCCTCTTAAATTTATTTTCGTATTAGTAATATTTTCTATTTCTTTAAGATTGGAATCAAACTCACCAATGATTTTACTTAAAACTAAATTATTTTTTATATAAAAACTTAAATAGTCATTATTTTTCTCAATAATTTCTATCTGTGAACTTGAAACTTTAGATATATTCATTAAACAAGCGCTTCTTGTTTTTGCAAGATACCAAAAAGATTTTTACTATTGCAGGAAGTAATTTCAACATCCGCTAAATCTCCTGGATTACAATTTTCAGAGTTAAAGAAAATAGAATGCATAAATTTACTTCTGCCAAAAAATTGGCCTGGTGTTTTAGTTTTGTTTTCAATCAATATTTCAACTTTCTTACCAATTAACTGTTTACTGTTTTTCGTTTGAATTTCAGCTAATAAAGTCTGCAACTTTAGCAATCGATCTTTGCATATATCTAATGATATTTGATCCCGGTCAACGGCCGGAGTGCCTGGTCTTTGACTATAAATAAATGAATAAGAGTTTATAAAATTTACTCTATTAATGATATCAAGTGTATCTTGAAAATCTTTTTCATCCTCACCTGGAAAACCGATTATAAAATCACTAGAAAACTCTATTTCTGAATTTGCTTCTTTAAATTTTGCAATTAAATCCAAATAATATTCTCTTGTATGTTTTCTGTTCATTAATTTTAAAATTTTATTAGATCCTGATTGGATAGGTAGATGTAATTGGGGCATTAATTTTTTTTGATATTTAAATGCTTCAATCAATTCTTGATCCATATCATTAGGATGAGAAGTGGTAAAACGTATTCGATGAATTGAATTAATTTTAGCAATCTCATTTATGAGTTTTGCAAGATTATAGGTTTTATTTCCATCAATAAAATTATAAGCGCTAACATTTTGCCCAAGTAAAACAATTTCTCTAACTCCATTATCTGATAATTTTTTTGCTTCATTAATAATGCTGTTAAATGATCTAGAATATTCAGGACCTCTTGTGTATGGAACAACGCAAAAAGCACAAAATTTATCACAACCTTCCTGGATCGTTAAAAATTCAGAAGTTTTAGATTTTCTTGAAGATTTTAAATTATCCAAAGTGTCAAATTTTTCTATTAACTCAAAATTGGTATCAGAAAAATTTTCTTTTCTTTCTGCAAAATTTTTAATCTGTTCTGGTAATCGATGGTAAGATTGCGGTCCAACAACAATATCGACATAGTTGGTTCTTTTAAAAATCTCTTTTCCTTGTGCCTGAGCTATACATCCTGCTAATACGAAAATGGGTTTCTTTTTTGATCGATTTAGTTTTTTAATTTTACCAATATCAGAATAAACTTTTTCAGTTGCTTTTTCTCTAATGTGACAAGTATTAAATATAATGCAATCTACATCTGCTAGAGTTTCAGATCTTACAAAATTAATAGACTGCATTAGGTCAGATATTTTATCAGAATCATACTCATTCATCTGACAACCAAAAGTCTTTATATAAAATGTTTTTAACAATTATTTTAATCTCAAAATATTAGAAGGTCTGAAGGTATAAAAAAAAACAAATAAATGAAATATATTTGTTACATATTTTCATAAATAGGGAACAAATTACTATCAATAAAAAGTTTATTATCTAAAATATATTGAAGATTCTTAGATGTGTATTTAGGTAATTTTGAAAATTTAACTATTTTACCGCTTTTTTTTTCTAAAGTATTTTGTGAATTAAATTTTGAATAATAGTCATCGCAATTTTTTAAATCTTTTATATAAAATCTATTATTCACTTCTAAAGCGACTTTTTCATAATCTTGATTAACAATTGTAGTTTTTAGAATCTGAAAATTATTAAATCCAAGTACTTTAATTTTCTTAACTAAAGCAATACTTTTAACTGAGGATAAAATATTTCTAAGACCAACAAATCCACCAGGTCCTAAATTAATCATAAAAAAATCTAAGTTTTCTATTTTTAAATTATTCTCTTTAAAGAAATCTAGAAGAATATTTATAAAATTTTCACTATTTGAGAATTTATCTTTAACAAAAGTAAAGTCAGAATTGTTTTCCTTTGCAATTAGTATTAAACATCCAAGAGTAAAATCGATTGAACAAAAACGAGAATTCATGGTTCCATTCATAAAAAGAATTGTTTTAATTACCTTTTTAGTAATTGTTAATCTTTATCCAGTTAACTCTCAAGAATATCAAAATGAAAAAGGAATTATTGGATTAATGTATCATCGTTTTGAAGAAAATAAATATCCAACAACCAACGTGAGACTTAAAGAGTTTAATTTACAACTTGAAATTATTAATCAAAATAAGATTGAATTTATTTCAATTGATGAGTTAAGAAAGATTCTTATTGAAAATAAAAGTTATGATTCTAAGAAAGTTTTAATTACTGTTGATGATGCTTTTAGATCTTTTTACGATAATGGCTGGAAAATATTAAAAGAAAAAAAAATCCCATTCATTTTATTTTTTAACACCCGAGAAGTGAACGCTAATAACCCAAATTATATGACTTGGGATCAGATACGAGAAATTCATAATTCAAAAATTGGCACTATCGGTGGTCATAGTTTTTCCCATGAATATTTAATTAATAAATCTGAAACTGAAATCAGAGAAGATTTAGAAAAATCTCATAAAGATTTTTTAAGAGAACTATCTTTTAAACCTAAATATTTTTCATATCCATTTGGTGAGTATAGTTCTACTTTTAAAAAAATTGTAAAAGAATTTAATTACGAATTAGCCTTTGGACAACATTCAGGAGTAATTGATAAATCAAAAGATTTATTTGAACTACCACGCTATCCAGTAAATGAAAATTATGGAAAACCCGAAAGATTTTTAACATTGTTAAATACTAAACCTTTTCCTTTTAAATCTTTTAAACCAGAAAATAAATTTATTACAAAATCAGAAAATCCTCCAAAAATTGAAATAGAGTTTTTTAAAGAGATTAATAACTTAGAAAAGATTAATTGCTTTGCTAATGATGGTGGCGAGTGGAATAAAAAGAAAATCTCTTATATTGAAAAAAATTGGATAAAAATAAATTTGGATAAAAAATTTACAACAAGAACAGGAAGAATTAATTGTTCTTTATTAGATAAAGATAATCAATGGCGTTGGTTGGGTTTCCAATTTGTAATAGACGGAAATTAGATCGATCCTGATCTCTTAACTAATAAATTTGCTTTATCAAAATCTTGCAAAGAATTTTGCTCAATAATTTTTTTTAAACCAAGAACATAATCATCACCTTTAATTGAATATTTATGAACATATTTAATTAATTTTATTCCTGATATTGATCCGCTTAATCTACCTGATCTTTGTTTAGCTCTTTCTGTTCGAAATTCCTCATAAAATGGATGTGTATTTAGGTTATTCTTATAAGCGCTCACAGCATATCTAATTTGATTAAACTTTGAAACTTCATGCTTTTCATCTTCGCCTCGATTTTCTGGTACCATTCCTTTATTTTCTTTCCATCCCCACTGACCAAATAAGGCATTGCCCTCTATTGCAAAACGAGAAGTTCCCCAGCCACTTTCATAAGCTGCTTGGGCTATAGCTAACGAAGGAGGAATAATGTCCATTTTTACTAATAATTCTTTAACACTATTATTTTTAACTTTGTATTGTTGAAATTTTTCGTTTAACCAATCAGAATCTTTTTTAAAACTTTTTCTATTCATTATTGCAATTAACTTTCTTCGATCAGCAATAATTTTTTCATTCTCTGATAAAACAATTGGTAACAATATTTGTATAAAAATTCTTTTTCTTTGTTCAATATTATCTAATTCACTAATACCTTCTGGAAATTTTGCTAAAAAGAAATTAGCAACTGGTTCGCCTTCTCTTACTTTTTCAAGATTATAACCACTCTTCTCAAATAAATTAATAATACTGACGACTTGTTGAAAATCTAGGCCTAATTTTTTTGTATCACTTGTCAAAAAACTTTTCTTTAACATCTGATCGATGGAAGGATCGTTAGTCGTATATTCTTCTGTTTGATTATTTATAATTTTTCTTTTATCGGCTGTAGATTTAAAAATTTCTGGAACAAAAGCAGTAAAAATTACCAAAGCTATAATCACAGTGTAAGGCAATATTTTTTTAAGATTAACTCTCTTAATTAAAAAAAAATAAATTTTATTTATGTTTTTTAAAATAAAAGAAAAAAATCTAAAAGTTGGAGCAATTGTATCAACGATATAACGCGAGAAACCATTATTTAAAATTGCTTCTTTTATTTTTTTAAAAAAATTAATTAATTTTTGATTAAAAATAATTTTATTCATATTGGTTTAGATTATAGAGTTACAGCTCTAACGCTTTTCACTTCAGGCACATAATGAACAAGCATTCGTTCAACGCCTTGTTTTAAAGTTAATGTAGAAGATGGACAGCCTGCACAACTGCCTTGTAGTTCAACTTCAGCTACACCATCAACAAAAGATCTTAAACTAATATTGCCTCCATCCATTGCAACTGCAGGTCGAATTTTAAGCTCGAGTACCTCTTCTATTTTTTTAAATATCTCATCTTTATTTTCGCTTGTCTCTTTTTGTATACTAATTGCCTTAAAATTTTTTGGAAAATCAATCTTTATAATATTTTTAATTTCTTCTAATATTTCTCGCCACTCTAAAGAACTATTTTTTTTAACGGAGATAAAATTAGCTCCAAAAAAGACAAGCTCAACGCCAAGTTCAAATATTTTTTGAACAAAAGGATACTCTTTAGCCTCCAAATGGCTTTTAAATTCTATAGTACCGTTTTGCACTAACTCAAAACCTAACACAAATTTTAATGTGTCTGGATTTGGAGTCTGCTGCACATCTATATTCATAAGTGTATATTTAGTTAGTATGATTTGTTGTTAAAGTAATTACCATTTATAATAAGGCTTATAATTCAATAACTTATATTAAGTTATCAAGTTCTTTTTCAGAAATACCACCTGGAATTATCACTAACGGCACCGGTAAATCATTCATTTTTTTTGACAAGGATTTGATAATAGGGCCTGGGTCGCTATCAGTTGAGGAAGCTAATACCAAAAATCTAATACTTTCATTCTCTTTAAGAAACTTAATTATCTCATCAACCTTATCGCCCATCTTAATAATGATCTGTGGTTTAATTTTAAATTTTTCTTCAACTACAGTAGACCAAAGTCTACTGATTTTTTTTCCCTCACTTGTCTCCTCTTGCTCAATAAGATTACCGACAGACGCCCATTCTGCATTGACAGCAGGTCTTACAACATAAAGCATTATTAAATTAGCATTATTTACAACTGATCTTTTGGCTGCAAAATAAATTGCATTCTTTAATTCATCACTTTCATCAATAATAACTAAATAATTTTTTCTCATTAAGAAAGGGACAATCCAATAATCTTTTGTACTTCTTTTATAGTTTTTTGAGATTCAATATTAGCTTTTTCGCTGCCACTCTTTAATATTTTTTTAATTGTATCCGTATCTTTTTTAAATTCTTTAATCTTTTTTCCAATCGGTACAATTTCTTTAATCAAAACTTCGCTTAATTTGTTTTTTAATTCTGAGAAATTTTTACCGCTTAAGTCTTTTAATGTTTTTTCAATTGTACTGCTATTTAAAATAGATAAGATATTAATTAAATTTCTAGCCTCTGGTCTATCAGCTAATTGTAGCTCATTTTTTGGAATTAAATCGTTATCCGTTTTCGCCTTTCTAATTTTTTGTATAATATCTTCTTCGGTATCAGTTAAATTAATTCTTGAAGCCTCAGACTCATCAGACTTGCTCATTTTTTTAGTTCCATCCTTTAAACTCATAATTCTTGCAACTTCTTTTGTAATAATAGGCTCCGGCAATGAAAAAAAATCTTTGCAATTAAAATCATTATTAAATTTAACAGCAATATCTCTACATAGTTCTAAATGTTGTTTTTGATCTTCTCCCACAGGTACATGCGTTGCTTTATAAAGCAAAATATCAGCTGCCATTAAAGTTGGATAAGAATAAAGACCAACACTTGCCTTTTCTTTGTTTGATCCTGCCTTTTCTTTAAATTGCGTCATTCGATTTAACCAACCAATTCGCGCAACACAATTAAATATCCATGCCAATTCAGAATGTCCGGGAACACTCGACTGACAAAATATCACATTCTTTTTTGGATCTAATCCGCAGGCAAGAAAAACAGCCGCAGTTTCAATTATATTTTCTCTTAGTTGTTTAGGATCTTGAAAGATTGTGATTGAATGGAGGTCTGCTAACATAAAATAGCACTCATAATCTTTTTGTAATTTAACAAAATTTTTGATTGCACCTAAATAATTGCCAAGATGAAGGTTTCCCGTTGGCTGAACACCGGATAAAATTCTATTTTTAATCATTTAAAATTTAAACCTTTAAATCTTTAATACGAAACGCTTTTAAAAAATAGGCAGTTAAAAAGTAGATAAACGCAGAAAATAAAACCATAGATATTAAAGTCATAGCTTTTAATATCGATTTTGATTCTAAATAATTTGCAAAATATTTTAATAAAACAGAAAGAATTAATCCCATCATTACTGTGCACAAAATTGATTTTATAAATCTAATGACAAACAATTTATCAAAGGAATGATATCCCGATTTAATAAGATTTAGTTGGTAAATAATAACTGTCAGCCAAGCTGAGACACTAGTTGCAAGAGGTATGATTAAAAAACCATAGCTTTTAAATAAAGCAAGACTAATTGAAATATTTAAAATTACTGAAAACAAAGACAAGTAAAAAGGAAATTTTGTATTACTTCTTGCAAAGTAAAAACTTGAATAAATTTTAATTAATCCAAAAGCAGGCAGGCCTATTCCAAATAATAAAAGGGCTACGGATGTATTCATAACGCTCTCCTCATCAAAAAAACCGTAGCCATATAAAGCCGATATAATTTGTTTTGAGGCAATAAAAATTCCTATGGTTGCTGGTAAGGATAAAAACAAACACAGCTCTAAAGAGCGATTTTGAATAAAATTTACTTTTGTCAATTTCAATTTAAAAACCTCTTTAGATAAACTTGGTAAAATCACTGTTGCGATCGCAATTCCAGTCAAAGCTAGTGGTAGCTGATAAATTCTATCAGCATAATACAAATAAGAAACTGCTCCACTCTCAAATGAAGCAATAATTGTACCGATTAAAATATTAATCTGATTTACACCCGATGCAAAAATACTCGGTAATAATTTTTTAAAAAAAGACTTAACTTGGTTATTAATATTAATAACAAAACTTAACTTAATCTTGAAATATTTTTTTGCAAAGAAAAATAAAAAAATAACCTGAATAATTCCAGCAAGAGTTAAAGCATAAGAAGAAGCATAAACTACTTCTTTATGAGAACTATGAAAAAAAACTAAAGATAAAATTAATAAAATATTTAATATAATAGGTGCTGCTGCTGTGATTAAAAACTTTCCTTTTGAATTTAAGATAGCTGAAAGAAAAGATGAAATAGATATAAAAAATAAAAATGGAAATGTAATTCTACTAAGTTCTACGGCAAGATCAAATTTTCCATCAATATCTTGAAAACCAGGTGAAATAAAAAATAAGAATTTTGGTGTAAATATTTCAATAACGAAAATTATAAAAAGTATAAAAATAATTAATAAATTTAATATTTGATTTGCAAAATAATTTTTTTTACTACCTTTTTGCTTTGTGTAAGCTGGAACAAAAGCTGAATTAAAAGATCCTTCTGCAAATAAAGATCTAAAAGTATTTGGTATTCTAAACGCAACAAATAAAGCATCTGCAACAGCTGAGGTTCCAAGAAATACTGCAATTAAAGTATCCCTCAAATACCCAAGAATTCTACTTAAAAAAGTTGAAAATCCAAAATAAGAGATATTTTTTAAAATATTCATTTGATATTTAGTTTCAACTTTGTTTTAATAATTTAAAATCTAAGAACTTAGTATAAAAAAAATAACTTCTTCTTGCAGTTTTATTTATATTAAAAACAATATTATGGAAAAGTTTACAGATAAAGAAGCTTTAGACTATCATAGTCAAAGTAAGCCTGGAAAAATTGAAATAATAGCAAGCAAACCAATGTCAACCCAAAGAGATTTGGCGCTTGCCTACTCTCCTGGTGTTGCCGTTCCTGTTGAGGCGATAGCAAAAGATCCATCCAAAGCTTATGACTACACAAGCAAAGGAAACACTGTTGCTGTTATATCAAACGGGTCTGCAATCTTAGGGCTTGGCAATTTAGGAGCGCTTGCCTCAAAACCAGTGATGGAAGGCAAGGCTGTACTTTTTAAAAGATTTGCCGATATTGATTCAATTGATATTGAGGTTGATTCACAAAATGCAGAAGAAATTATTAATTGTATTGCTAAAATTGGAAATAGTTTTGGAGGTATAAACCTTGAAGACATTGCTTCTCCAGACTGTTTTATTATTGAACAAGAATTAAAAAATAGACTTAAAATTCCAGTGTTTCATGATGATCAACATGGAACTGCTATCATTACCGTAGCTGGAATTTTAAATGCTTTAGAAATTGTAAAAAAATCAATAAAAAATGTAAGAGTTGTTGCTAATGGCGCAGGAGCTGCTGGGCTTTCTTGTATATCACTGCTGAAAGCAATGGGCTTACCCGATGATAATGTTGTGATGTTAGATAAAGAAGGAGTTATTTATAAAGGTCGTCCAAAAGTAGATCAATTTAAATCAGCACATGCTGCAAATACAAAACTTAGAACTTTAGAAGAGGCAATGAAAGGAGCAGATATATTTTTAGGTTTATCTGCAAAGAATGTGGTAACCCCCGCAATGGTAAAATCTATGGCAAAAGATCCGATTATTTTTGCTTGCGCAAATCCTGATCCTGAAATTCTTCCTGAATTAATTGAGGAAACAAGAAGTGATGCAATTGTTGCAACGGGAAGATCTGATTATCCAAACCAAGTAAATAACGTTTTAGGTTTCCCATATATTTTCAGAGGAGCTTTAGATTGTCGCGCAAAAACTATTAACGAAGAAATGAAAATTGCTGCTGCAAAAGCTATAGCCGATCTTGCAAAAGAAGATGTTCCTGATGAAGTGGTTGCGGCTTACGGTGGTGAAAGACCAAAATTTGGAAAAAATTATATTATCCCTTCTCCTTTTGATCCAAGATTAATTAGAAACGTTTCTGCTGCAGTAGCAGAAGCCGCTATGAAAAGCGGAGTTGCACAAAAGAAAATTGAAGATTTTTCAGCTTATAAAGATAGTCTTGCTGCAAGATTAGATCCTTCCATAGGTTTTTTACAAAACATTTATGCTCAAGTAAGAAAAAAACAAAAAAGAGTTATTTTTGCAGAAGGAGAAGAGGAATCCATGCTTAGAGCTGCGATTGATTTTAAAAACAATGGCCTTGGAACACCAATTTTAATTGGAAGTAGTGAAAAAATTGCACAGCAACTTAAAGATCTTGGTTTGACACTAGATAAATCTATTGAGATTCATAATTCAAAAGATGAAAAACAAAGACAAAGATATACAGACCATATTTACAAAAGATTACAAAGAAAAGGCTTCTTAAAAAGAGACTGCGATAGATTAATTAGAACAAACAGAATTGTTTTTGGATCTTGTATGGTTGATCTTGGTGACGCTGATGCAATGGTAACAGGGGTAACCAGAACTTTCAGCGATACTTTAGAAAATATAAAATATGTTGTCGATGAAAGACCAGGTGAAATTATTTTTGGACTTACAATTGCTGTAACAAAAAAAGGAACAGTATTTATTGCTGACACTAATGTTCATGAATACCCAACTGCAGAAAATTTAGCAGATATTGCTATTTCCTCAGCTAGAGTTGCAAGAATCCTTGGTTTTACTCCAAGAGTTGCTTTTCTTGCTCATTCAACATTTGGAAAGCCTATGTCTGAAAGAAGTGTTCACTTAAGAGAGGCTAGAGATTTACTTGAAAAAAGAAAAGTCGATTTTGAATTTGAAGGAGAAATGCAGCCGGATGTAGCTTTAAATCAAAAATTTAAAACTATTTATCCATTTTCAAAATTATCTGCGCCTGCAAATATTTTAATTATGCCAGCAATTCATAGTGCTGCAATTTCTACTAAGTTACTTAAAGAACTTGGTGGAAGCACGCTAATTGGTCCAGTTTTAATTGGTCTAAACAAACCTATTCAAATTTCAACCTTACGATCAAAAGTCACTGATATATTTAATATGGCAGCTATGGCTGCTTATAAATCGGATGTCATTAAATATAAAAAAGACTAAAGATAATTTTTTCTAGATAAATTATCAGCAAGAATAATACTTGGCACAACTTCAACTACATCAGGTATTAATTTCGCCTCTTTAATAACCTCTTCAAGTTCAGCTGTAGTTCTTGCCATTCCGTAAATATAAATCTTACCATTAATAGTTTCTAAATTATAATTTCGAGAATTAATCTTTTTATTAATTAATAACGCCGCACTCAATTGTGAGGATATTAAAATATCTTTTGCTCTCTGTCTGAAAGAAGTTTCGTCAGCAACCACAATATCATTTCTCACCGCTTTAATACCTGCTGTTTCCCATGCAAATTTTGTCATTTTTAATTTATCTTCAGCTTTTTCGACACGCCCGCTCAAAATAGCCGTTCCATCAATAACTTTAACATTTAAAAAAATCTGCTTGTAATCGTGTTGAACAATTTTTTTCATAATAAGCGTTTCTGCTAATTTATCATCTAAGTATAAACCTGGAGATCTTGGATCTAAGTTAATGTTAACACCGACGCCAAAAACGGTTGATGTAATATTCCCAATACAAGAAGTTAAAAATAGAGATATAAAAATTACTTTTAAAAATTTCATCACTTTTTATCTAACATCAAGATCTTTTGATAAATTTCTTTTTTTGAAAATTTAAACTTCTTAGATAAATATTTGGCAAGATCTGATGTTTTCATTTTTTTTGATAAATCTAAAATTTCTTTATTCAAATCAATATTTTGGTCTTTATTTTTATTTGTCTCGGATGACAATACTATTGTGATCTCTCCTTTAAGAATAATTGATTTAACTTTATCAAGAATATCATTGAGTGTTCCTTTAATAATATTCTCATGAATTTTTGTAATTTCTTTTGCAACTAATATGTATCTTTCTCCAAGAAACTCCTTCATTTCTTTTATTACAGAAACTAAGTCTCTAGCCGGTAAAAATATGATAATTGAACTATCTAAATTAGAGAATTTTTCATACACTTTTTTTCTCTCACCTAATTTTTTTGGTAAAAATCCATAAAAATAATAATCATCGCTAAAACCTGCCAAACTAAAAGCTGCTGTAACTGCTGAAGGGCCTGGTATTGGAATTATTTTTATATTATTTTTTTCAATCTCATTAATTAAAATTTTTCCAGGATCAGATATTAATGGGGTTCCTGCATCACTAATTAAAGATACAATTTTATTCTTTTTAAAAATATCTAATATTTTTTCAACCGACTCTTTTTCATTAAACTTATGATATGTAAATAATTGAGCTTTAATGTCATAATAATCTAATAATTTTTTTGAAACTCTTTTATCTTCACACAAAATAATATCTGATTTTTTTAAAATATTTAAAGCGCGTATGGTAATGTCTGCTAAATTTCCAATAGGTGTTGAAACTAAATATAGCCCCTTCTCTAAATTTTGATCTATAAATTTAATATTTTCCACGAATCTAATATTTAAAATATCTTTTTATTTTATTAAACGCTCTATAACGATGGCTAATTTTATCCTTTAAATTAGACCTCATCTCGCCAAAAGTTTTTTTATAACCATTTGGAATAAATATAGGATCATAACCAAATCCATTATTCCCTTTGGGTTTTTGTGAAATTTTACCATTAACTGTCCCACTAAATGTTTTGTATGTGCCATTTGGAAAGGCAACTGCTAGAGAACAATAAAATCTAGCGTTATTTTTTTTATTTAATTTATTTTTCTTTTTTATTTTTGAATAAATTTTTTTAATTGCTACTTTAAAATCCTTATTTTTTCCTGCCCATCTAGCTGAATAAACACCAGGATCCCCATTTAAAACTGACACCTCTAATCCTGAATCATCCGATAAAGATATTAATTTAGATTTTTCAGCACAATATTTCGCTTTAATTACAGCATTTCCCTCAAATGTTTTTTCATTCTCTTTAGGTTCTATCAGATTAAAATCTTTTGGATTATAAAATGTAATATGTTTTGGTAATAATTTTTTTATTTCTGAAAGCTTTCCTTTATTGTTAGTTGCTATCAATAAAGATTTTATATTCTTTAAATTTCCTAACTTATTTTTCAAAACAAGACTTTTGATGTTGTATTATTTTTTTTATTGCACTCTTTGAAATTTTTAGCATTTCAGTTAGATCCTGATCTGAAAAAGTCTTTCTTTCACCTGTTGCTTG
>Ga0214923_10001752_pt1 | contig 30200 bp, 32 predicted proteins | sample LL1510_MetaG_FD_177993 | JGI IMG/M metagenome (GOLD analysis project Ga0214923, IMG submission 177993) | Freshwater microbial communities from Lake Lanier, Atlanta, Georgia, United States - LL-1510 | ecosystem: Environmental > Aquatic > Freshwater > Lake | place: USA: Georgia | collected...
AAATCAACTATTTCTTTTATAGTTTCTTTACATTCATGAAATAAAATTGTTTCATCACAATATTCGTCGTCGCATCCGTATGGATATGCTTTTAATATTATTCTGTATCGTTTTGATGATGTCAATTTATCTATTGAAACAGTCATAGATAAACCATCAAGAATATAGTTAAATATGTCATAATCACTATTTTTATTATTGTCTATCCTTTCCGAAATTTCATTTACTAAAAATTCAGTTTCATCTTCTGTATATGCTATCATTGTATATAAATTTAAGATATCAAAATATTAAATTCATTTTTTTTTCATTTTCTAATAAAGTATTTTTTATTTTATTTGGAGCCTCAGTCCATATTTTTACTGGATCGTTTATTTTTACAACAAATAAATTATTATCTTTATCTTCTAAACTTTTTTCATGAGATAATAGTATAAAGAAAAATTTTTTATTTGGATTTATGGTTTTTAATATTTTCATAAATTCATATATGAATTCTATTTCATCTTTTTCTTCATAATATTTTATTCTATCTTTATTATCTTCTTCATATCTAATGAAAAGAATATTCTCTTTACTATTTAAAATTTCCATAAATCGTTTTTGACGTCTTTTATATTTGTTTACAAATTCTAAAAATTTTTTGTCTTCTTTTATATCATTTACGTTTGAACTAAAATTTTGATTAAAATCATGTTTAAAACGAACATAATATAAATTATTTGTAAATATATATTTATCGCCTTTATTTAAAATATGTTTTTTCTCAAAATTTTTATAATCATATAAACCTTGAAAATCGTTTTTTATTAATTCATTAATCGACCACATTGACGTACCTATATAATCAAAAAATTGTGTTTCTTCTTTTTTTAAATGAGAATCTAAAAACATTTTAATATAACAATTTGAACCAAGTGAAATAATTTTATCAAAAGATTTTAAAAATTTATTCATTTATTAATATAAATGATATCATTTAATTCTTTTAAAAATTTTTTGTTTGTTAATTTATCATTATTAGGTATAAGTGTATTTCAATATTATACTTCAGATACAAATATTATGTTTTTTAATCTAGCCATTTTAAGAAATTATATTTTAATAGATGGAATAGATTATAGTACAAAAGATAATAATATGATTGATTCAGATAAGAGATTAGAACCAGAACAAAGATTTCCTTATGAATTTGATTTATTTGTAGTATCTTCTACTTTAATTGAAACAATTACACACGCATTTATTAAAAATATATTTTTCAACCATGTAGAAAATTTAGAGATTATGAATGATTTAATATCTTTTATTTTTGTCTCTTTTTCGTTTGAAATTATTTTTGATTTTTTCCATTTTGTAAATCACTTCATTTTCCATAAGAATGCTTATTTATATAAAAATATACATAAGATTCATCATAAATTTAAATATCCTAAGTCTATAACAACTTTTTATCAACATCCAATTGATTTATTATTTACAAGTTCTATACCTACGATATTATCTTTATATTTTATGCCTATAAAACCAACTTATTTTCAGTATATTTTAATATTAACATATAAAGCATTTATAGAAATAAGTGGGCATTCCGGTAAAATAATAAAATCTACTTCATTTCCACAATTTATATGGTTTCCAAAAATTTTAGGAATTGAATTAAGAGTTGAAGATCACGATTTGCATCATACATTTAATAATTGTAATTATTCTAAAAGATTTTCTTTATGGGATAAAATTTTCGGAACTTATTTACAGTCGAATTTTCAAAAATGGGACACCTATAATTAAACTGGATATTAAGTCCGATTCTTGTTTTTGTGTTTTATTACCTTTAAGGTAACTAAACATATTAAGTTAAAAATTGAGTGTCCCATTTTAAAATAAACGGCTGTAAAGAAAAATTAATCTCTCCATGATTTACGTCCACAATCATAACATTTGATTAATGGTCCATCAGGATTTTCGTCACTTTTTGAAATTAAATGTTCAGTATTTTTACTTTTACAAATAGGACATGGATCATTGTTTTCTTGTTCACAATTTTTAGAACAATAACCTTTTTTTATATACCTAGTATATTCCATATCTAATAATTTATTATTACATTGTTTACAAAATGTCCATGAAAAATAGTTACAATTATAACATTTGAAATATGCTCTATAATCACTTTTTGTAATTAAATTTTTAGTATTTTTACTTTTACACTTAGGACATGGATCATTGTTTTCTTGTTCACAATTTTCAGAACAATAACCTTTTTCTATACACCAAATATCTTCCATATCTAATAATTTATTATTACATTGTTTACAAAATGTCCATGAAAAATAATTACAACCATAACATTTGAAATATGCACTTAAATGTTCAGTATTTTTACTTTTACAAATAGGACATGGATCATTGTTTTCTTGTTCACAATTTTCAGAACAATAACCTTTTTCTATACACCAAATATCTTCCATATCCATATCTAATAATTTATTATTACATTGTTTACAAAATGTACATGAAACATAATTACAATCATAACATTTGAAATTATAATCACTTTTTGTAATTAAATTTTTAGTATTTTTACTTTTACACTTAGGACATGGATCATTGTTTTCTTGTTCACAATTTTCAGAACAATAACCTTTTATACAAAAAGTTCTTCTCATATCAGGTAATTGGTCACCACATTGCTTGCATTTATCATTTTTCAATACTTTTAACATATTTTTTATTTCTTTACGTTTTTCTTTTGGAAAAAATTTTACATAACAATCTTTACCTACTCTAAATATTTTACCTGTTTTATGTATAACATGATATAATAATTTACAGTTATTTTGTGAACATATACAAGATACTTCTTCTTCAAAACGTTCAAGTTTACTATTTCGTATATCTATAAAATTTTTATTATCATTTTTTTCTTTTGTTATAGTTTCGATAATATAAAATAATTCTTCTTCTTTTGTTTTTTTAGTCAAATGAGAATTATGTATTCTGCAAAAACTATTATTATCTTTATCATAATAAATACAATCTTTTAATTCTTCTGGAATATTCATATTATCCTTTTTTTTTTAAACTAAATTCTTTAAATAAGTTATTTAAAGAAAAATTAAATTTAAATAAATGTTTAAAGCCGTTAAATCGAATTCAGTAGTTCCAGTTGAATCTAAAATTCGAGTTTCATATAATAATGAAAAATGTTATAAATGTAATAAAAATAATAATCTCGTCCCTGTAACAAATCAAGAAAGTTCTGTTTTTTATTGTAAAAATTGTAATATTCAAGTATTAACGTATGAATATATCGACGAAAATGTTTACAATAAAAAGATTGAAGAAAATGTAATGTTATCCAGAATATATACACCTTCTGCCCTAAAAAGAGAATCATTTAATATAATTATTTAAACATTAACAAATCTATTTAAAAACAAATTATGTATTTATATAATGAAGAAACATAAATACACTCCAACTAAAACACAAAATAGATACGATTCTTTATCCGATAAAAAAGAAAACAATAGATATAATGCTTTATCCGATAAAAAAGAAAACAATAGATGTAATGCTTTATCAGATAAAAAAGAAATAAAACCGTTATTTGATTTTAATTTGTATTTTAAAGAACAAGAAAAAATAAAACTTCAAGATATAGAGAACGAAAAACAATATAAACCTCCAAATTCATGGATTAATAGTTTGATTCCAATTGTTTTCTAAAATAAATCCGTTATTTAATTTTTATTGTTTTTTGCATTTTTGAAGATTTAAAATCTCGGTTTTAAATCTACTATGCACTCACGAAGATACTGAAAATTTTTATTAATATTTTTTTTCATATATAATAAATGAAATTAACAAAAATAAATAAAAATTCTTTAGATGGAGGTAGTGTTTTTTCGTCTACATCTGGGTCAAGTTTTACGATGACAAGTAATTATACTGGAATACCAGAAGGTATAACATCATTAACGATAACAAAAAATGTTACGAAAATTAGAGATTTTTTGTGTCAAGGTCTCGAACAATTGACTTCTGTGGAAATACCAAGTAGTGTTACGACTATTGGAAATGGTGCTTTTGAATATTGCAGTGCTTTAACTTCTGTGGAAATACCAAGTAGTGTTACGACTATTGGAAATGATGCTTTTGAATATTGCAGTGCTTTAACTTCTGTGAAAATACCAACCAGTGTTACGAGTATTGGAGATGGTGCTTTTGGTGGTTGCCGTTCTTTAACTTCTGTGAAAATACCAAGTAGTGTTACGAATATTAAAAAATGGACTTTTCATGGTTGCAGTTCTTTAACTTCTGTAAAAATTCCAAGTAGTGTTATGAATATTGGAAATGATGCTTTTCAAAATTGCAGTTCTTTAACTTCTGTGGAAATACCAACCAGTGTTAAGAATATTGGAGGAGAAGCCTTTGCAGGTTGCAGATCTTTAACTTACGTGGAAATACCAAGTAGTGTTACGAATATTGGAGAACGTGCTTTTAAAGGTTGCCGGTCTTTAACTTATGTGGAAATACAAAATGGGGTTAAGAGTATTGGAGAAGAAGCTTTTGAAGGTTGCACTAGATTAACTTCTGTAATAATACCAAGTAGTGTTACGAATATTGAAAAATGGACTTTTCATGATTGCACTTCTTTAACTTCTGTGAAAATACAAAGTGGTGTTACGAATATTGGAAATTTTGCTTTTGCAGATTGCAGTTCTTTAACTTCTGTGGAAATACCAAGTAGTGTTACGATTGGATGGAGAGCTTTTCCTAATATAAATAGTTTAACAATAATAATCAAAATTGAAGAAATAGGTGATGATGGTTCTCGTTTGCAAAAAATATTAGAAGATAAATTTCCAAATATTACAGTGGAAATAGATAATTCAATATACGAACATTTGCTGTTATCTGCATCTTATGAAGGATCACGTGGAGGATTATATTCCGTTGATGATCCTGTAAATATATTTCCAAATGAGGTTATGAGTTATTTATTATCAAATAAACCTGAAGATGAACCTGAAGATGAACCTGATGATGAAGAACCTGAAGATGGATATAGAAAAAAGAATAGAAAAAGTAATTCAATAAAGAAGAATAAAAGTAAGAGAAAATCTAAATCAATAACGAAAAACAGTAAAAAGCTGAAAAGAAAATCTAAATCATTGAATAGAAATAAATATAGAAAAAATGTCGATGAAAAAGTAAAATAATTCTAAGTTTATTTAGTTTACATATGTTATTTGATAAATTATAGTACTTATTATTATAAAACAAAAATTGTTTTATAATATAATTATGACGTAATTGATTTATGAAATTGATTTATGAAATTGATTTATGCTCCGCAATTCAAACATCCTTCATCTTCTTCAATTATATTTTCTTCTCTTAATTTCTTCTCTTTATTCGGATCTAAACCAAAATTTTGTCCTGATAATGCAGATTTGGTACGAATATAATATGAACCTGTTTTTAATCCATTTTTCCATCCGTAAAAATGACACGCTGTTAATTCCTTAAAAGTTGGTTTATCAAAAAATAAGTTAAGACTTTGACTTTGACATACAAATATTCCTCTTTCTGCACTCATTTTAATTATTAATTTTTGATCTACTTCAAATGCTGTTTTATATACTTCTCTTAAAAACTTTGGAAGTTTTCTTAAATTCTGCACTGAACCCTTATCAAATATTAGTCTATCTTTAGTATCTTGATTCCATAAATCTAATGCTATCAAATCTTTAATCAAATATTTATTCACCATTGTAAACACACCAGATAGTACATTACGCGTATATAAATTTGATGTAATAACTTCAAAACTTTCATTATTTCCAAATATACTTGCAGTTGATGCAGTAGGCATCAATGCTATATTTAAACTATTTCTTGTTCCATATAACATCAATTTTTCTCTTAAAGCACGCCAATCCCATCTTCCAGACAATTCTTCGTCTTTTACATCCCATAAATTAAATTGAAACTCTCCTTTTGATAATGGAGAACCTTCATAAGTTGGATAAGAACCATCTATTTTCGCTATATCAATAGATGATTCCATACTTCCATAATATAAAGTTTCAAAAATATCTTTATTTATTTCTCTTGCTTTGTCAGATGTAAATGGTATTTTTAATCTCATAAAAACATCAGATAAACCTTGTACTCCTAAACCTATTGGTCTGTTTTTCATATTTGATACTCTTGTTCTATCTGTTGGATAGAAATTCTTATCAATTACTTTGTTTAAATTATAAGTTAATTCATACGCTAATTGATATAATTTTTTATAATTAATTTTTGGAGATAAAACACTCCAATTATCATCATAACCTCCTAAATGTTCAATGTCGTCTTCATTTTTTATCGAAAATAATTGAGGAACTGTTTCAAATGGTTTTACAGTAGATAAACTTGGATTACTTTTTATTCTTAACATTTCTGCTTCATCTTTATCTATTTCTTCATAAGATAATCCACAATCATTTAATAAAGTTTTTAATAATTTACAATATTCACAATCAGATGTTGTATATATTTTTAATCTACCTTCTTCATAATATGATGAAATTTTAATTTGTTCTGATGTTAAAAAACTTTTCCATGATAATAATTTAGATATATCATTAAAATCGGGATATTCTAAAATTTGTGGAAGACAAATTGAACCTAAATTACACACGCTGCTTTCCTGTTCATTGCTTACTTCATTTATTTCGGCGCATTGCCCTGTTATAATTCCATTAAATATTCCTTTGTGTTCCAATGGTTCATTAAAACAATATGTATCTTCATTTTCTAAACAATTTTCGATACTACTCACATATACATCTGAAAATGTTAAATTTTTAGCATCTTCAGACAATATAGTATAAGGTATAATTCTCATCCCTCTTCGAAGGTTTTTTGCTTCATACACAACTTCTTTGTCATTTTCTTGTATATAAAATTTATGATATTCAGTACATTTAATTTCTCTTGAATTAGAAAACATAATTTTTAATAATTTTTGATTTTCACCTGTTTTGTATATTATGGTTTGAGACCATTGCTTCCCATTCCACACTTCTACTTCTCTATTCATTAGGTATTTAATTGGAACATTCATAATCGAAACATTTCTGATTAGAATATTAGTATCACCAGAAACACATAAATTCGAGGATTTAACTATACCTATATTCTTTTGATTATTTTTCTTATTCACATGATCTTTATAACAAAGATATGGTGTTCCTGTTTCAACTTGACTACTTATAATTGCTTCCCATAATTCACGAGCTTTAATCTTCTTTTTATATTTACCTTCATTAACATATCTATTATATAAATTATTATATTCATTACCATAAACTTCATTCAAATTTTGTGATTCATTTGGATCCATTAAAAACCAATCCCCATTTTCTTGAACTCTTTCCATAAATAAATCACATATCCATAATGCATAAAATAAATCACGAGCACGTTCTTCTTCCGCTCCGTGATTTTTCTTTGCATCTAAAAATGTAAATATATCAGCATGATGAACTTCCAAATACATTGCAAATGAACCTAACCTTTTACCACTATTATGAACAAGACCCATATTTGTTAAATAATTATGATTTTCATCGATATTTAAATCATAAACAAGACCTTTATAATTTTTTGTTTTAATGGTATTAATTCTTGAATAAATAGTATTATTAAAAGAAAAATAACCAAACTTTTTACTTGGTTCAATTTTTAAAACATTACATAAAACAGGATCTTTAGGTATTCTTAAAACATAAGTTCCGATTTCGTCTCTAATATTACCAGAACAAAGAATTCCTACCTTTAACAATAAAAATCTCATTCCTTCTGCTATATTTTTACTTGTTGAAGAAAAATATATTTCATTATGAACGCTTCCTTCTGTTTCAACTAAACCATGAATTAAATCTAATGTGTTTGTTTTACTCATGTGAAAAAATTTGTTTGATATTATTTTTTCATGGTTCTCATCGTATAAATCATCATAATCAAAGTTCAATTTTTCACTTAAATTTGTATGCGTCCAATGTATTTGAACACTATTGTCATTATAAGTTTTCCAATAATGAATATCGTTATTTTTTAAAAAATTTTCAACAAATATAATAGTATTTTGTTTATGTTCAATTCCTAATAAAACACCTCCTTCGATCATGGTCTTATTGTATTTTTTTGATAAATCACCATATCCCAACATTATTCCATAAAAACGAATATTATCCGAATTATCATGATAATTTACAATTGTTTCAGGAATAGGATAACAGAGAAAATCATTTTCATCTAAACATTTTGCTGAAATAAATTCAGTTTTTAATGTTCCATTACTCATATTTTGTTGTATTTTATCAAACATCATTTTACAACCTCTTAAAACGCATATCTCATGTTCAGGTGTAACATCAACTTCTGAAAAAGAATATTTAGATCTTATTGATAAAATATCTTTATCAACTTCATTTTTTATAACATTCATTACTTTTTTATAAGTTCCATCTCTCGTAATAACATAATCTTTTGTTGTTATATGTTGAATTTCCTTTGGACCATCTAATGTAAATATCATAGTATTTGGTACAAAACACTGATTGAACTGTCTTGCTATACTATTAAAAGTTCGAAGCAGAGGCATTATTCCATCACTATTTCCACCAGTTTTTCTTATATAAGAACCTTTAGAACGAATATTTGATATATGAACTCCTATACCACCTGCCCATTTTGATATTAAACCACAATCTGTATATGTCTTAAATATACCCTCAATTGAATCTTCAATATCAATCAAAAAACAACTCGACAATTGCGGATGATTTGTTGATGCATTAAAAAGTGTTGGTGTTGCATGTGTATACATTTTAAGAGATATATTATCATATGTTTTTTTCACATTTTCAAAATCATAACCATGAATTCCTATCGCAACACGCATAAATAAATGTTGCGGTCTTTCTACTATTCTTTTAGTTTTCCCACCATCAACATTTACTTTCAACAAATATGAACGCTCTAGTGTTTTAAATCCGAAAAAATCTAATAAATAATCACGATTCATATCAATCATATCTTGTATTTCATCTCCATGTTTAGAAACAATTTCAAATATTTCATCGTTAATTAATGGAGCCAAATCACCATGTACATCTTTATTATTTTTTAATTCAAGAATAACAGAATAAAAACTTTCATCCGTATTCTTTTGATGATTACTAACTACAATACGACCTCCGAGTATACCAAAATCAGGATTATCGGTTATTAAACCCATACATATTTGACTCGCTAAATTATCTAATTCAGTGGTAGTAATACCTGAATAAATACGAGAACAAATTTTTTGAGTAATTAAAACAGGATCAACTGTTTTTTCTAAACCTCCATATAAAAGTTTTTCGAGACGATTTGTAATCTTATCAAATTGAACAGATTCCTTATTACCAGATCTTTTAACGACGTACATTTTTTAATAATATATTATTTTTTATAAATCTAATTTTTATAAATTCATTTTTTTCTTTTAAGAAAAAGATTTATTTTATATTTTAGAACAAATATAAAATAAATTTATAAGTAATATTTTTTTCTTTTAATAGTTTTTGAACTAAGTTTTTTTTTATTTTTATATGATTTTTTTCCATCTATCTTATTATCTAAATGTTTTAATATTTTTTTTAATGTTTCTTCTATACCTTTAACGTGAGAACTAAAAACATAATTAATATGTTGAACGTTAGTACCAATGAGTTTCAAATCATCTAGTTCATTTATATAATTATAAAAATCTTTCAAACTAGAAGTTAATGGGGGGGGGGAGTATAATTATCAATTTCTACAATTTCTTTACTCATTTTATTGTACACAAGAAAATAAATATTAAAAATTAAACTTCTTTTGATTTATCATTGCATCATGTATTTTTTGTTCAGACAAAATATTTCTATATTTATTACAATTAATAAATATATATGTGTATTTATCATCTTCTTTCGTATAATAATTATACGTGTGATTTTTATTTATCAAGCGAATGAACTTATGAAATATTTTTACTCTCTTACTCAACGTTATATTAACAAACACAACAGGTTTATTCTTGCTAATATTAAGAAAAAGATAAGTCATTGCATAAAGGTAAAATTTTTATATAATCTAAAATATAAAAATCAATTTTTTTCCGAATTTATAACGGTATATTATTTTTTTCATTATCGTAATTTACTAAATCACTATCTTCAATAAAAAACGCTTCTCCTGATTCAATTTCATCTTCTAATGTTTTTCTTCTATAACCCTTCCATTTCATACCAGGTAATGGTTCTCCCCATACTTTTCCAAAATATTCTTCTACATCAGATCTAGTAGGTACAATACTACCGGGATTAGCTTCTTTATACCATAATTTAAAATCATTATGTAATTCAACACTTGTAATATAGCATTTTGAATCTTCAATAATATTTTCATCAATGTATTTACGATAAGAATCATTTTGTTTTTGATATAATGCCGTTGCTTTTCTAACTTTTTCAGGATCAGGATGACGTTTTCTTTTACCTTGTAGAAGTTCTTTTCTATGATTTAATAAAAACCAAGCAAATGCCTTAATTAAATCCGGAATTTTATCTCCAAAATTTTCATCTCTAGGAAATCTTTTTTGTCTTATTTGTTCATCATAAGAAGAAGGTGCTGGATTTTCATCTGAATCTCTAACAAAAGTTGATTCAAATGGAATAACACGAACACGATTCCAAAATGCTTTATCAGAATGTTTTACATTTGGTAAACCATTACTAATGAAAACCAATTTGAACATTGGCTTGATTTCTTTTAAATCTTTACCTTTTTGAAACAAATCACGAGCATTATATGTATCATCTCCTGATAACATTTTTAACAAACCTATATTCAATTCTTCTGTTTTATCAGGTTCTTCAAGAATTGCCCATCTAACACCTCCACCTGCTCTTGATAAATTCGGATCTGCTGAACCGTTTGAAACTTTTTTACCAGTAACTAATGTGGTAGGAAATTTTATAGCATATACACCCAACATTTGTTCAAATATGTTTTGAGTAACTGATTTACCGTTATCTCCATCACCAGTCCAGAAAAATATAGTCTTCTTTTTATTACCTCCTTCAAAAATATCTGAAGATTGGTCAATAAAATAATTTCTTAATGATTTATCAGGAAATATTTTTTCTAAAAATATCTCAACTTCTTTTACTTTTTTATCAGTCGGGTCAAAATCAACATAATCAATAGGCATTGATTTACTTAAAAAATCTTCTGGTCTACCTGCTCTGAAAACATTTGATTTTAAATCATACACACCATTATTAAATGCAATTAGATATTTATTTTGGTCTAATTTTTCTTCAAATTTTTCGTCACGAAATGTCAGACCACATTGATTCATAACATTTGTACAAAAAGTATATGTTTTCAAATCTCTTATTAGTTTATTCATTTGTTTCATTTTATCCGCATATGTTTTTTGAGAAGATTTATCTAATGGATTTGCATTATTTTCTTGTGTTACTGATTTACCTCCTTCAATAACTACTTTTTCAACTATATCTTCTGATATACGATCTCTTAAATCTGCTCCCTTATGATTTACACACCATTTATGTTTCTTAAAAACATACCACTGTTCATTTTTTATATCATATCTAAATTCATTTCCGAACAATTCATATAATGTAATAGAAATATCGTATGTTGTTCCACTTTCTAGTATTGTTTTTACGTGTTTTATTGATTTTTCTTGTTTCCATTTATTATATTCTTCTGGATTATCACATGCAGCATAAAATTTTAAACTTCCAAGAGTTTTTTCTTTTTTTGTCATTTTATCCCATTCATTTTGACATATTCCTTCGTCAAACTTATCTGCATCTCTTTCAGAAAATTCCAACCACTGATTAAATGCTTCATCACTTCCATCACCAATGCTGAATAAAGTCCATCCGATATCCATCCAATCATTTCTATCACTTGCTCTTCTATCTGATAACATTGGTAATAATTCAGCTGATTGTTTTAAAGATTCGGATGCAGAAACTGACATATGTTTCTTTTTTTCTTGCCCCCCTCCATTAATTTGTTGTTTTAATGGTGAAATTACACCATATCTTATTTCACTTGTTTGTCTACAATGAGGAACAATACTTAATATTCTAGGTAAGTAGTATTTTATACCAAGAATATGCATATTTATTAATTCTTCTTTAGAATCAAAAATTTCATAATACTTAAATGCTTCATCCAATGATAATTCTTCTCCTTCTGCATTAAATATTTTTGTAACTAAATATGGAGATTTTTTTTCATCTTTTCTACTACCATAAAGTAGCCAAGGATTTCTTAAATGACAATCGTCGAATATTTTATCTGAACTTGTAAAACCAAGACTTTCAAAAACATTATATAATTTCAATTCATGTTTAATTCTTGGAACTAAATGATTAATTTGATCTTTCTTATGAAGAAAAACATACGGAAATGCTATGTGAAAACCATTAGACAAAGTTGTAATATCTCTGTTTTCGTCGTATGAAGAAGACATAGGTTTCTCCAATAAAACACATAACAGATGTCTGTCTGTGCAATCTTCAACAATATTTCTTAAAACATCCTGAAATATTTTTATGACATCTAATACCTGTTTTTCTGTATATAAATGTTCACCATATTCAATATCTAAATCATCTGTTATTTTTATATCAAAATCACCTAAAACAGGTAAATAATCATCTGACTTTTCGGTTATTGTTAAAATAGCATTTTCTTTGTTATACAAAGTATCTTGATACAATTTCCAAAATTCTTCCGTTGTCTCTCTACCAATCTGATATTTCCCTTTAGGTTGAAGACTTGTATGTGAATGATACATACTTATATCGTCAACTGCATGATTTCTTAAAAATTTTACTATTGTTGAATCCATTTATAATATTATTAATTATTATTTTTAAATTTTCATTTTTTTATTTTAAAATTTCTTTTAATAAATTTATTTAAAAATAAAAAAATATTTAATAAATGTTCAATATAATTTCAAAATTTCAAAATGATGATGATAAAGAAGTTGATATAAATTATCTTCAAGAAGATGAAATTAAAGATGAAATTAAAGAAGAAATTAAAGAAGATAATAAAGAAAATAAAGAACTTTTGAAAGAAAGTTTTGATAAATGGAAAAATACAAAGGTTAAAATAAACGAATCAGATTCCGATGAAGATAATGAAAATGTTATATATGTTGTAAGTATTGATAACACCCCTTATTATTACGATAAAGATTTAGTTTCAGCTAGAAAAAATATGTGGAAACTTGCTCATAAATATATTATTTCTGACGAAGATGATGAAATCGGTGTATCAAATGATAAATATATAATGACAAATAATCCAAATAATATACAAATTGTGTCTCCTTTGGATTTTTTATTTTTTAGATATTCTAATGTTCTTCACGTCTTAAATATTGATTATATTTTACCATTTTAGATATTTTCTAATTTTTTTTTATTTTTTATTATCTTTTAAATAATAAAAAAATGGATTTATATATGGAAACAAAATTAGATGGATTATATTATAGAACACCTGCTACACCTGGTATGTGTGGACCTTATAAAAATGCTACAACTTATAATGGTTGCTCTTTTTTACAAGGTCGTAATACTCAAGCACCATCAAGAACAGATTATACTTTAAAAAGACCTATTTCTGAAAATTTTGAAGTTGAAGATGCAAAAGTTAAAATGCTGATTAATAGTCCTCAATTATTTGACTATGTTGTAGGTAAAAATGATACTGAAAAAGTAAATTTTATTAAGAAAAATTTTAATAATAAGAAACTAATGGAAACTTTAGGTAAATACTATCCTAAACTAGTAAAAAAGGGTCTGTCTGAATCATTCGGTATATATTAATTTATTATAAAACATTATTTTTTGTTTTATAATCTTACTCTACACATTGGACATTTCTTATAACAACATATTATATCATCATGTAATACTTCCAATTTTGCATGACATACTCTGCATAAATTATGATTGCATTTTGTTAATATTGAATTGTATTCATAACATACACAACATTTATCAAATTGTTTATTTGTACATATTTGATGAAATGCTATTTCTTTATTCTCTTCTTTTTCTATCTTATCGTTTTTTGTTATAAAATCAGTTATTTTTGAATATTTATAATTTTCACGAATAGTTAATAAAAATTTAACTGCTTCTTTTATATTTTTTTTTAAACTCTCTTTTACAAAACGAACATTTAGTATTGATTTAAATACAAATTCATTTGATGCCGAATTGAAAGAATAATCATTTATAAAAAATGTTAAATCCAAATAGTTTTGAACTTTTGTTATTTTAACGTAAGATACAATTAAATCATGAAATTCAAAATTATCAAATTTAACATCATTTGGATCTTCTTTTATTTCTTTTAATAATATATTTGTTATTTCTTTATGTGATAACATTTATTTAATAAATTTTATTTTTTAAATTATAAAAATTATATTGTATTATAATAAAATGGTTAAGAAAGCAGTTTTAATTGGTATAAATTATAGAGGAACTGATAATGAACTAAATGGTTGTATTAATGATATTACAAATATTAATAATTTTTTAGTTAATAATTGTTTATATAGTTCTTCTAATATTAAAATTTTAACTGATGATAGTGATATTAAACCTACTTGTTCTAATATTAAAGAACAAATAAATTGGTTAGTTTCTAATAACGTTGCCGGTGATACATTGATTTTTTATTACAGTGGACATGGTTCATATATTAGAGATACAAATAGAGACGAAAGTGATGGAAGAGATGAAGTTATTGTTCCGATAGATTATGATGTAAATGATTTTATTAGTGATGATTGGTTATTTACAAATATGGTTTCAAAAGTTCCTGCAAAAGTTGTATTATGGTGTTTTACAGATTGTTGTCATTCTGGAACTATTATTGATTTGAAATATAATTATAAATCAAACTGTACTTTAAAAAGAGGTAAAAGAGTTTTAAATAATTTATTTGTATCTTCAGATTGGAGTGATACATTTTCTTTTTCTCTTGAAAGGTCAAAAGATGTTTTAGGTAAAGTATATATGTTTTCTGGATGCAGAGATAGTGAAACATCTGCTGATGCTTACATAAATCAAAAAAGTCAAGGTGCTTTTACATTTTGTTTTCTAGAATTTTTAAATAAAAATATTTCAAATAATAGATTTCTTAGTGGAACTGTTAAACTTAGAAACGTTTTAAAAGAAATAAATTGTAGATTGGATATAAATGGATTTACTGGTCAAAATAGTCAATTATCATTATGTAAACAAGAAGATTTTGAACGAACTTTGGATTTTTAAATATATTAAAAATTATATTTAAAAATTCTTTATAATTTATATAAGATGGAAGTAAAACTTATAGAGGATTTTTATGTATTTAATTGTCCGCAATGTAATGAAGAAATAATTGTTTTCAAAGATGAACTTAATTGTAAAATATTTAGACATGCTGTATATAAACACAATTATCAACAAGTTGATCCTCATTTACCTGAAAAAGAGTGTTATGAACTAATAAAAACAAATAGTGTTTATGGTTGTTGTAAACCTATTGAGATTATTTATAAAGATAATAAATTTTTAGCCGTTAAATGTGTTTATAAATAACATTTTTTAATAAATTATATTTTTTTATTCTTAATTTAAAAATAGACTACGTTTAAATTTCCTTTTTTATCGAATATCCATGTTTCAAACATATAGCCTTTATCTTTACATGCTTTAGCTTTCAAAATGTTTTTTAATATATTTTTATTATAAGTCCATATACTTTTTATTTCTATTATAAGATTTTCCTTCGGTATGTATATATCACAATAATATTTATGTAATATTTTTTTATTTATATACCATATTTCTGGAACATTTCTCTTATTTATTATTAAATCTGTATATGTAAAACCATTTTTTTCTAATACTTCAAGTGCAAATGGTTCATAACCTTGAACATTTACTATATTACCACATTTAAAAATATATAATTTTAAGTTATAAGCGTTTTTACTAATTTTTTCGGCACATAATTCATTTTGCATATAATATTCATAACCATATCTATCCATACAAGTGTTCTTTAATTTTGTTCTGCAATCTTCACTTTGTAAAGGATGTTCAACTCCATATTTTTCAATAAGAGTATTTTTTATTTTATCTTTTATTTCTTCATTTGAAAATGGATTTTCACATCCATATTTTTCAATATTAGTATTTTTTATTTTATCTCTTATTTCTTTATTTTTTAGAGGATTATCAACTCCATATCTTTCAATGTTGGTAGATTTTAACTTTTCAAGTATTTCTTTGTTTTTTAGAGGATTATCAACCCCGTATTTTTCAATATTAGTAGTTTTTAATTTTTCAAGTATTTTTTCATTTTGTAAAGGATATTCAAAATTATATCTTTCAATATTAGTGTTTTTTATTTTTTCTTTTATTTCAATATTTTGAATAGCATGACGAACGCCATATCTTTCAAAATTAGTATTCTCCATTTTTCCTCTAAATTCATTATGTTGTAAAGCATGTTCAACTCCATACCTTTCAAGATTAGTAATTTTCATTTTTTCGCGTTGATTTAATTTTGTGCAATTTTTACAAAATCCTCCACCTTCTTCGTATAAATATCTAAACATTTTTTGAAAAATATTACCGCAATTACAAATAAAAATTATATCACAATCTCTAGTTAAGTGATCGTAATCTTCTAAATTAATAATACAAGCATCTCTATCTATTATATTTTTAAGTAATTCAATATTATATTTAACCATAACTAATATTTATTAAATTTTTATTTAAAGAAAATCATTTTTTTATCTTAATTTAAAAAAAACTTATTATTATTCAAAATGTCAAATGAAAATGTTGAGACAATATATATAAAAGAATTGGATCCAGATATTATTGCCCCAAGCACAAAACAACTAAGTGAAACAGAGAGTTGGGGTGGGTCAAAACTCGTAGTTTTGGGAAAGCCAGGCTGTTTCACAGAAAAGACAAAAATTTTATGTTACGATGGAAGTATTAAAAATGTAGAAGATGTAAATATTGGTGATAAAATTATGGGAGATGATTCTACATGTAGAAATGTAATTGAATTGTGTCGTAATACTGATGAAATGTTTGAAATTAAACCAAATAAAGGTGAATCATATACTGTTAATAAACAACATAAATTAGTTTTGATATCTTCTGGAAATACTAAATATAAGAAAGGTGAAATTATTGAAATTACTGTTGAAAATTATTTGAAAGAAACGAAAGATTTTCAAAATCGTATGAAAATATTTAGAACGGGTGTTGAATTTCAAGAACAAAATATAAATTTTGACCCTTATAATATTGGATTATGGTTATGTAATTCATTTCAAGATGAAAATATAACAAAAGAATTTGGAAAAAATAATAATATACCACAATCTTATAAAATTAATTCACGTGAAAATCGTTTGAAACTGTTAGCAGGAATATTAGATATAGAAGGTTTTTATAATATAAATGGAAATGGTTTTGATTTTTTTCATAAAAATGAAGTATTATTCGACGATGTTTTATTTCTTGTTAGGTCTCTTGGTTTTTCTGCTTATAAAAACAAGGTTGAAAAATCATATGAAAAAGACGGTGAAAGAGTATCTGATATATATTATAGATGTTTTATATATGGAAATGTTGATGAAATACCTTGTAAATTATTAACAAAACCAGGTTTTAAAAGAAAAAATATAAAAAATAATTTAACGACTAATTTCAGGGTAATACCAAAAGGAGAAGGTAAATATTATGGTTTTACACTTGATGGAAATCATAGATTTTTGTTAGGGACTTTTGATGTTGTAAGAAATACTGGTAAATCAACTTTAATTGCAAGTTTATTATATGCAAAGAAACATATATTTCCTGTTGCGGTTGCATTTTCTGGTTCAGAAGACAGTAATGGGTTTTATAGAAAAATTTTACCAAGTACATTTGTGTTTAACGAGTATAGTGAAGACCAGATAAAGAGTTTTATAAGGCGACAAAAAATTGCAAAACAGCATTTACCAAATCCGTGGGCAGTCATTTTGCTAGATGACTGCACCGATGATGCGAGAGTTTTCAATACACCTCTTCAACAAGGGATGTACAAGCGTGGGCGACATTGGAGTATGTGGTATATAGTCTCATTACAGTATGCTATGGATGTTAAGCCAGTAATAAGAACAAATGTTGATGGTGTGTTCATACTTCGTGAGCCCATCCTAAAAAACAGACGTTCTTTATGGGAGAATTATGCAAGTGTTGTTCCGGACTTTAATTTATTTTGTCAATTATTAGACCAGTTGACAGATGATTACTGTTGTATATATATATCAAATCAAACAAGGTCAAATGATTGGAAAGATTGTGTTTTTTGGTATAAAGCACCAAAAATACCAGAAGATTGGAAGTTTGGTTGTCCAGAATATCGACAATTCCACGAAGATAGATTTAATCCAGACTATGTTGACCCTTATGATTAAGTTTTACCGAACCTTCGGTAAAACTAAAAATATTACGGGAAAAATGGTTTTCCACCAGTTGGCGGAAAACCTACAAGGAGGAAGACCAAGTGAAAAAATTATGTTAAATATCAGAACTTTTAAGAAAATATAAAGTTTTTTCTTTTTAAAGAAAAAAGGTTTTTACCCTCAGGGGTAAAAACTCAAAAGGATGTAGACCTTCTGATAAATTTATGTTAAATATTAGAACTTTTAAGAAAATAAACAGTTGAATGAAATTCAGATATCAGTTAAATTTATTTTAATACAATACTCATATTAAAATAATTATATTATTTCGTTGTATTTATTCAATTCTTCATCTGATAATATTGTTTTCTCAATATTTAAAAATGACATACATGTTTCAACATCATTTATTAATTGTTTCAAGTCTACATCGCAAATAACTTCATGACTTTTTTCCAATTTTTTATTATCAAATCTTGTTAACATAAACTCTTCCAATAGTTTAGCTTTACTTGTATAAACTACATAATATATTTTCATTTTCGGGTCTTTTGTTCTATATGAGGCGAATCTGTTATTTAAGTCTTCTCCATCAAAACCTATTTTGAAATCTTCTTTTTCACTAACTATATAAAACGCGGAACCTTTATGAAATTTATGATATTGACGTTTATATAATATTCTATTATGATTTTTTTCTAATTTTTTATATTTATTGTCTCTTTCATTTATAACATTTTTTAATTCTGATATTTGTTTATCATTCTCTATATGTACACTTCCTGTTACTGCTAATTCACGAATCCACCTTGATACTTGAAGTGCAAATGTAGGAGATATCCATTGAGCCAATTGTACGGCTAAATCAGGGTGAATCCATGAACCTTGACCTAACTTGTCGTTACCGCCTTTTTTGACATCAATTACCGAAACGGGATTTCCCGTTTCGGTAATTATAGACCTACGTTCAGCTTCGAGAGTTTCTTTCAATTCTATATTGTCTTTTAGGTCTACGGGAAATATATATTTAAGTTATAATATAGTTATCAATTTTTCGTATAATATATTTAGTATATATATATTTAAGTTATAAAATATATTAAAATGAAAAAACCCATCCAATTTTTTCAGTATATATAAGCGCATTCATCATATATATTGAGTTTTAATACTATATATACTATAGTGGCGTGGGTTATGAATTTTGAAATAGAATGAATCATCAGTTTTACCAAAATGGATGCACTAACTACCTTAAATGCATCTATTGTATGTGTGAGTGTGGATTTATATATGTTTATATGTGCAACGTACCTCCCTGCTATCCTCTACATCCCTCTAGGATATATCTTGTACCCCCCTGCTATTTCATCTGTAAAGGAATTTAACACAATATTAAAAAAATTGAAATTTTAAATTAACTTTATAACTAATTTTACAGGTTATAATAAATGGAAAAGACATTATGGTTTACTCTTTATTCAGACTATCGCGCAGGAATGAATGTTTATGTATATAATAGATCATCAGAAGACAGTGAAAATTCGGAAGAAGAAAATGCTCCGGAAGATGCATTAGATATTACTTTTAAACTTCCAAAAAAAAATTATAGAATATTTTTGATAAATGAATATCCATCTTATAATAATGAACCTATTTGGTACAAAGATTTGCCATCTAAAGATGAGTGTGAGAAAGTTTACAAAAAATTATTTTCTCAAATTCATGACTGTATGCCATTCAAAGTTACTGGATATAATTCATCTTATAAAGAAGAAGGTTTTTATCCTAAAATTTCAGAAGATATAAAATTAATGTCTGAAATAGATATAGGAACTGATATTTATGGAGATGGAATATATTTTTTGTGTGTATTAGATAATGAAGGAAATGAAATTTTTACAAAATTATTATCACCTTTATTTTAATTTATGATTAAATCAAAGTTTTTTTGAAAATACACTTAATAACTGGAATTTAAAAACCGGCGTTTTAAATCTTCAAGGGTGTAAACGAAATTTTTACAGAAATGTCTCTATAAATAAACTTATTTTATACTTAAATATAAGCATAAAATAATTAGATTTGTAAATTATTAGTATTTTCAAGAAAAGATATTGTTGAAAAAAATTTTACCCTATAAAAAACAGTTTCCCACCGCTCGGTGGATCAGTTTTCGAAGGTAATATACAGCTTAAAAATTTTGGAGATACCTCATTAAATTAAAAAATATTCTGTTTAATATCATAATATCTTTAAAAAAATCTGCTTAAAACCAGATATAGAACGATATGTAAACCATGCCCGCATCACTTTCTAAAGCCTTAATTAAATTTTTTGTAGAATCAAGTCTATACCAGTCATTAAATTTTTTATTTACAGCCTTACACACATTGCAGTCGCATTTATAAATCCATCTTCTTTTCTATATTGAATATCCATTCCATTGAAAGTAAGAGTATATTTTTTTTCTAAAATAGAATTATCAATAATTTCTTTTTCTTTTTTTTGTTTTCTCTTCTTTAAAACTTCATTAATCATATTAACAACAGCATCTTTTTTAGTTTTTTGTTTAACTTTTATTCCAAGTTTTTCTGCTATTTTATAATATTGTTCTCTATTATATTGATTGAATTTCTCTTGTGTAATTTCTGTTAAATTCGCAACAATGTCATCAATATTATCATCAAAATTAAACATAACTTCAACTGCTCTTGGTTTATTTTTCTTTTCCAAACATGATTTACAACTAGAAAATTCTTCTTGTAGTGTATAACCACATCCTCCAGAACATAATTTTGGACTAAATAATTTTTTAAAATATTGTATTACATTATATACCATATCATTTTTTGTATCAGTTGATTTTCTTCCAACTGAAAAATGAGAAATAATTTTAATTAGTTTGTCTTTTGGTATTTTTACAATAAATTTTTCCAAATCGATTAAATTTGTTTTAATTTTGTTAATATCAGAAATTAAAGTATCAATACCATCATTATTTCTTTCGATTGCTTTAATACTTCTACATGCTTTGCATTCATTTCTTTTATCATCAAATTGATTAATAGATTTATTTTGTTTACAAGTAATACATTCTTTTATTGTATCATAAACAATATCAATTCCGTAAACAATTTGAGGATTTTCAATAAATTGTTCTTTTGTAATTTTTTTTTCTAAAATTTGTTTATCGGCTAAATTAAAATAGTTTCTACATTTATTACAAAAAACACGTTTTCCGCTAAATTCATCAATATTTCTAATATCTTGACAGATCCCATTACAATATTTAGTGTTTTCAGGTGAATTTCTGTTAATTTCTTTTAATTTATTAGTAGTTAAAGATGTCTTTAAATAATCACGATACATTTTATTATTATTTTTTATTTTTTAAATACAAATTTAAAGAAATAATTTTTTTTAAATTAAAAAATGGCTTTTCGAATCGATCAAACATTAAAGAAATATGATAATATAATTAAAACAATTCTCGAAGAAATCGAAGAAATTAGAAACGAAAGAAGAGGTGGTTCAACTGGTCCGACTGGTGCAACTGGTCCGATAGGTGTAAGAGGATATACTGGATACACAGGTCCAATTGGTCCAGTAGGAACTTTTGGTGGAATAGTCGAAAGAAATATTATACCATTAGAAAACGGATTAATTAATGTGGGTGAAGTAAGCAATGGTTTTAACAGATTATACTTGTCTGATGGTATCGTACCAACAAGCACAGATGTTAAATTAGGAACAGAAGAAAATCCATTAAAGAATTTGTTTGTATCTGATTTAATTTCAATCGGAAATAAATCAATAACAGTTTCGGAAGAATCATTAATTTTACCAAATAATACAAAAGTAGGTGATGTTGATATAAATTCTAGACTAACAGAATTGCAAAATCAAGTATCTGCTTTGCAAACCAAATTAGACCAAATATGTCAATTATGGAATTCTGATTTGTTTGAAGCAAATATAGTAGATGATATGATAAGTTAATTTTAATTTTAATTTAATTTTAATATAAATATATATTAAAATTAAAAATCGTAAAAAAATAAAATAATTATTTATTCTTAAATAAAGGTATAAATGGTCAAAATTTTATTTATATTGAAGAAAAGAGAAGATACTGATGCGACAGGAAATAAAAAGTTGATACAAACAGGTTTGTATAATTCTTCAATGTATTTAAATGAAATTTTAAACAGTATGAATATAGAGTCTGTTGTAGATATAGCAATAGATAATAATTGTATAGATCGAATTGTAACAAAACATAAACCAACACATGTAATAATAGAAGCTTTATGGGTAGTACCAACAAAATTTGTAATCTTATGTCAATTGCATCCATCTGTAAAATGGATAATACGTTTTCATAGTGATATGCCGTTTATAGCATGCGAAGGAACAGCAATGTCATGGATATGTAAATATTCTTTATTTAGAAATATAATAATAGGAATAAATTCACCAAGATTTTTAAGAGAAGTAAGAGTAATTTTGAAAGTAAAAAATAATATGTCAGAAAAAGATGTTGAAGAAAAAGTGATATATCTACCAAATTATTATCCGGTAGAAGATTTTAAGAATAAAGTAATGGATAAAACAAAAGATACGATAGATATATGTTGTTTTGGAGCAATAAGACCATTAAAAAATCAATTAATCCAAGCATTTTCTTCAATTGAATTTGCAAAGGCAATTAATAAAAAATTAAGATATCATATAAATGCAACACGTATAGAAACGAATGGTTCACCCGTGTATCATAATATAAAAGGTTTATTTACAGAGTTGGATAATAATTATGAATTAGTAGAACATTCATGGTATGATAAAGAAGAATTTTTAAAAGTATGTAGTGAAATGGATATAGGATTGCAAGTGAGTTTTTCAGAAACATTTAATATAGTTGGTTGTGATATATTAAGTCAAGGAGTACCAATAATATGTAGTTATGACATACCTTGGTCCAGTAATAATTTATATAATGCGAATCCGACCGATAGTATAGATATAACCAATAAATTATTATCAACATATGAAAATTCGGAAGATAATGTGAGAATAAATAGAGAATCTTTATCTACTTATGTTGAAAATACAAAAAAAATATGGAATGAATATTTTTTAAAAATAAAATATTGTATTAAATAAAAATGCCAAGAAAAAAATCACGTAAATTAAGAAAAAAGAGAAGATCAATAAAACGTAGAGATGGTACAATGCATGCATCTCAATCAATACCTCCGCCGGGTCCATCAATCCACGCGGATCGATTAAGACCAGCAATTAAAAGTAGTTTAGCTTGGATTGGATTTCCATCAGAAGAAGTAAATCTTTCAAGTCATAGTCCTCGTAAATCTAGTCCTCGTAAATCTAGTCCTCGTAAATCTAGTAAATTTAAAATTAGTCCTAGTGAATATATTCCTTCACGAGGACTATTTTATCGTAGTCCTTCTCGTAGTCCTCCTCGTAGTCCTCCTCGTAGTCCTTTACATCATATGAAAATGATGCAAAGATTATCAGGTGGATATATAGATATGGATGATATTTTTTATAAAGATCCTTTTTTAGCAGCATATAGAAAAAATAACAAGAAATAATAGCATAATTTATATTATTTCTTGTTATTTAAAGAAAAAATTAAATTTTATAAAATGTCAAGAGTTTTATTTGTTTTAAAAAGAAGAGAAAATTACGACCCGATTAAACATATCGATATAAGTTTACAATGTGGATTATATAATTCAATTTATTATGTTCATAATATGCTATTATCACAAAATATAGAATCTCAAATATCAATTTGTATTGATAATAATTGTATTAATGGACTTATAGTTAAATTTAAACCAACTCATGTAATAGTTGAAGCATTATGGGTAGTGCCTGAAAAAATTAAATTATTGCAATCAATGTATCCAAATATAAAATGGATAATAAGATTACATAGCGCTATTCCATTTTTCTCAATAGAAAGTTCTCAAAGTATGAAATGGACAGCAGAATACGTCAAGATACCGAATGTTTTTATCGGAGTAAATGATATGCGTTTATTTCAAGAATTAGATATATATTTATCTACAATTGTAAAAGAATGTAAATTAATTTATTTACCGAATTATTATCCAACAGATAATTTTAAAAATTATAATAAAAACTTAATTGAAAAAGAGTGCATAGATATATCATGTTTTGGAGCAATAAGACCGTTTAAAAACATATTAACACAGGCATTAGCGTCAATAGAATTTTGTAAAAGAAATAATAAAAATTTAATATTTCATATAAATTCAGATAGAAATGAATTAAATGGTTCAACAGTATTTTTAAATTTAATAAATTTATTTTCAAATTTAGACGAAAATGAATATAAATTGGTTTGTCATCCTTGGTCCAAAAGAGAAGATTTTTTAGAAATATGTAAAACAATTGATATAGGAATGCAAGTAAGTTTTACAGAAACATTTAATATAGTAAGTGCAGATTTAGTGTCTAATGGAGTACCAGTTTTAGGGTCTTCAGAAATTCCTTGGTTAGATTTATCATATATAGCAAACCCAGTAGATGTAGAACACATAGTAAATCAAATATCATATGTATATAATAATTCTGAAAAAAATGTAAGAGATAATCAAGATTCATTATTAAAATATACAAATGAAACCATAAAAATATGGAACGAATATTTATGTTCCTAAATAAAAAAATGATATATTATTTATTAGTTTATACATAATAATAAATAATATAAATAATATAAATAACAAAACATTTTTGTTTTATGAAAAATTTTGCACCTTTCCAAATACAAATAATAAATTAGCATAAAACAAATATATAATGATAGTATAAAAATATTATTTCTACAATTTCAATAGATTCTAATGATATTTTATACGTTGCTGATACAGGAAATAATAGTATTCGAAAAATAATTTTATAATTTATTACTTATTATAAAATGTACTATCTCATATGTTTTATAATATTTTATTTATTATATTATTGGTATACATATTATAAAAATTGTAAAGAAGATTATAAAGAAGAAAGTAAACATATAAATTTTCTTTCTAAAGACGATTTATTAACAATTTTAATAAAAGATGAAGATAAATATTACGAAAAATTTTATAAAAAGGATTTAGATGTAAGGAATTCAAAAAATATAGAAGAATATAAAAAATTAATTAAAGAATCTGTAAGTGATATAACAGAAGAAGAAAAAAATAAATTGATTCAAATGATAAATGAAATTGAGAATAAAATATTAAATATTAAAATAAAATGGTTCGATCCGATAAAATTTAATAAAATAAAATGGAATATAGGTTTTGTTTATGGAAAAAAATATGAATATGGTTTGTCTCATACAAGAAATAATGTAATTATTCTATCTAAAGAAACTTTAATAGAAAAAGATAGACAAGATTTATTAAGAACATTAGTACATGAGAAAGTACATATATATCAAAAAATATATAAACAAGATGTTAATGATTACCTTCAAATAAATAATTTTAAGAAAATAAGAAAACGAGAAGAAAATGATATGATAAGAACGAATCCGGATACGGACGAATGGATATATTCAGATAAAAACAATAATGAATATAAAGCAACTTATGAAAAAAATTCGGAAAATTTAAGAGATGTAATTTATAGTCCATGCTATGAACAAACATGCGAGCATCCATTTGAAAAAATGGCAATAGAAATAAGCAATTTAATGATTTAAATATTTTAATTATATATTATAATTAAAATATGTCATGTTTATTCGATAGTATATCATATTTCTTACGAATAAATAGTTTTGAAACACGTCAAAAAATATGTGATTATCTTGAAGCAAATAATGAAATTATGAGTGGCTTAGATACTAAATTATTATTACAATTAGAAGATCCCAATTATATTTCAAAAATGAGAAGGACTACAACATGGGGAGGGGCAATAGAAATAAAAGCTGCATCTAACATATGGAATATAAAAATAATTGTGTATATAGACCGAATACATAATAAGAAAATCGAATTTATACCAATAAGTGGATATTATATAGGTTCAATAGGTATAGAATGGCAAGGAAATCATTATGTTCCGATTGTTAGAAATTAATTTTTTTTTTCTTTATTAAAATAAATGTCAAGAAAAAGAAATGATTTCGGAAGCAAAAGTGATGGAAGTGGTATTAAAAGCGACGATAGTTGGAGTTATCTATTAGATAGTCCAGAAACAATAGAAAAACAAAAAAAACAAAAAGAAAAAGACCTTTTTGATAATAATAAAAATTTATTAAATATAGAATTAGAAACTATGATCGGCGTTTTAAAAAAATCATAGTGCCCTAATTTTAAGGTGTTTTCATCTTAAAATTAAAAAGTTCTTTAAACCATTTAATTAAAATCTTAGTGCCCTATATTTTTATACTTGAATCAGTATAAAAACTCGAATTGTGCGCCGATCATAGATTAGAAATCAAAGATTTTTTATTGAATATAAATATGGAATATAAAATATATGGAGGAAAATCTATCAAAGCATGGTTAAATACAGACCACAGTAGGTTAACAGTAGACAATAAATCTGTATTGAATACAGATGATTATGATATAATTGTAAAAGGAACAAATGACGACGGGAAAAAATTTATTTCTTTGTTGTATATGAAATTAAATTCTAAATTTGGTGATTATTTTAGAAAACAGTTAGACGATATAATGATTACATCACATGAAGATGAATTTGTATATAGAATCGGTGTATATAATCATGGACAAACAGAATGGATAGTTGATGTACATGCTGAACCTGAAGAAAAATATAATAAAAAACCTTCGGTTAAAATAGATGGTTTATATTATATAAATTTAAAAACGATTATTGAAGATATAAATTATTTATTTGATAACAATCGTCTTACAAAAGCAGTTAAACGTGCTAAAAGAAAAATAATATTAGAATCTACTTTAGAGGATATTTCAATGTTCAATAGTGAACTTTATAAAAGAATATGTGATTTATGTATAGTTTCTGGAAAAGAAGATATAACAGGTTATAATTTGAATTGTGAAGACATTTTGAAGAGATGTGATGTAAAAAAAATAGGTTCGTCTAAAAGTTCAAGAAGTTCAAGAAGTTCAAGAAGTTCAAGAAGATCAAGAAGTTAAATCATAAAATAAAGAACTAAAAAATAAGCGGTAAATATTGATAAAAAATGACTAAATAAATTAGAAGAAAACATATTTTTTTATATTAAGAAAATAAATTATTTCTTTCATTTTCTGAAAGTTTATTATAATTATAATCAAAAATAAAACTAGTCATATTTAAATGTTGTTTAAGACGTTGTGGATCTTTATTTAGTATAATTTTAAAAGCAATCCAATCTTTATTGGAATCAGCACGTTCAAGTGCAATATGTAAAGAACATGAAGTATATTCGGAAGGTAAATCTTGAAACATTTTATTTTGAATTGAAAAATAATTCAAAATCAATTTTATTTTTACAAAATCATATTCTATGGTATTTAATTGATTTATATAAAGATCCTTATCATCTATCTATCAAAGTCTTTATTTTATTGATGTAAAATCTCTTGTTCATGTTGAGGAATTTTTATGTATCCATTCTTGAAATGTTAGTTTTATACCACTTCTTACATCTAACACTTGGTCAATACTTAAAAGTTCTCTCAAAATATCTGATAATTTTTTAGTATGAAAATCACCTAATATTCTAGAGAATCCCTGTTTGAAACAAAGAAGAAAGTCTTTCCATAATAATTTTTCATTAGTTTCTATTCTTTTCCGCTTTAATATTATATTCTGTTGTGAAAAATTATTTGGATAAGTTTCGATTAACATTTTGATAAGCACAGTATTTTCAGTCATAATACAAATGAATTAATAATAAAATCAAAAAAAATAAATTCAATTTTTTTATTGAAAATAAATTTTAAACTGAATAAAAGTTTAAAATTTAAATATTAAAATTATTCAAGTACTATATTAAGTTAAAAATTGAGTGTCCCATTTTAAAATAAACGGCTGTAAATAATAAAATTCATTTTTTATTGTAAACAAAATTATTTCTAATATTCTAAATTTTCATCAATTGTAAATAATTTAAATTTCTTTTTAACGATATCATTATTGTTATTATAAAAAATAATTTTAGGTCTTTTTAATACACTTTTCTTTTTAATTTCATTATGATGTTTATATTTAAAATTGTAAAATAACTTTAAACATAATCCATATGTTCCGAACATTTATTTATATAAAACAATATTTTATTTAAGTAATTTATTTTAAAATGGGACACTCAATTTTTAACTTAATAATAGCACTTGAATAAATTTTATATTTCTTTAAATTTTAAACTGAATAAAAGTTTAAAATTTGTTTTTAATTTCAAGTAAAAAAAAGTCCATAGGTACCCTATATATGGGTGTTTTTAATAAAGTATATTATAAATAAAAATTATTTAATATTTTATTTGTGGTTGAATTTATTGTTTTTATAATATGAATGTGATTAACATATGAAAATGATATGCTTATATTTTTATTCTTTCTATATTGATTTTTTATTATTCCAAATATATTTTCTATTGGATTAAACCAGGGTGAATAAGGTGGTGTATACAAAGAAATCCAACCTTTTTTCGTTATATATTCTTTTACTATCTTACTATGATGAAAACTGACATTATCAATTAATAAAATTGTTCCTTTCGGAAAATTTAAGTTTTGTAAAAAAGAAAGAAACGATTCTCTATTAAATGGTTTATTTGATATTTCATATTTTATATCACCATTTGATGTTATACAAGAACAAACAGATATGTTTCTATTTTTTACAGAGACAATTTTATTTTTAATATATTTAGTTTTACCTCTAACTGACCATGAATAAAGAGGATTTAATCTTTTAGAAAAACCAATTTCGTCTATTGAAACTAACAAACTATCAGTATTATATTGTTTTTTAAACAAATTGTGAAATTCAATTGTTTTTAATTTTAGTTTATTTTCATTTACATAGTTAGAATATTTACATTTTTTATAACTTAAATTCATATCTTTTATTAATAAACACCTTACAAGTTTATAGGATACATTTATATTCATTTTTTTCTTTACATAATCAATAACATCTTTAATTGTAAAATAAATATTCATTTTGTATACAATACGTATTGCATCAATTATTAAGGGTATTTTATTTTTATTATTTTTAATTACATTTTCTTTGCATGAATTCCATCTCGAAATTGTACTTTTGGATACGTTTGTTAAGCATTCAACTTTCCTTAAACTTTTAATTTTGTTGTATATTTTAATACAAAGTTTTTTTATTTCTTCAGTATACATATATTTTAATAAAAAAAAATTGAATTTATTTTTTTGATTTTTTATTATCAATTAGAAAAATGAAAAAACCACCAGATGATGAAATAAAAGATAGTTTTAAAGCAGTAAAAATGACTTTAAACACTATATGTTCAAACGATTTACTGAAAAAAAGAATAAACGAGTTTGTTTTGAAC